>ERZ1035025.51-NODE-51-length-77078-cov-78.650312_pt1 | contig 77078 bp, 43 predicted proteins | sample MGYA00520619_ERZ1035025 | MGnify/ENA primary metagenome ERZ1035025 (study PRJEB33766, sample SAMN09781742) | gut metagenome | biome: gut microbiome | host: Homo sapiens | place: Madagascar | study: EMG produced TPA metagenomics assembly of the PRJNA485056 data set...
CAGCAAAACGGTGATAAATAGTGTAAAGTTCATAAATTTGTTATAACGTTATTTTATATAAATGCTTCTAAGCGGTTGCAAAGGTAACACTTTTTTCTGAAAGAGCACATTTTTTTATGGTTTAATTTACACCCCAAATGAAAAAAAAGCAAAAAACTGTGTATTTACTGCCGGATTAAATCTCCGTTCATCGACGTTGAGTGTCCGTTCAACGTCGATGAACGAAGATTTCTATGTAGTTTCGCCATTTATTCGTATCTTTGCACCTGCTTGTTGAATACACGATAGGTATTTTTACCCAAAATAAGTTAAAAGAATTACATCTTTTAAATATTTTACAAAGCATTTTAAGTAAATAACAAAAAAATATGTACCTTTGCACCCGCTAACCGGGTTCTGTCTAGAATAGGTTGATATATAAAAGCATTTGCAATTACAATGAAGAAGGATAACTACACTCAGTATGCAGATAAAGGTTCTTGCGTTGGACTTATCTCCAGCGCCCTCCCCGAAGTTAAAAACAAGTTTCTTGCGGCTAGCTCAGATACAGGGGTGTCCACCCATTGTATACCTGCGGAAACAAAATCTATCGCAAAAAATCCTAACGAACAACAGAACTGGTATGCACTCCGAACTACCTACGGAAGAGAGAAGAAAGCCTACGACTACCTCGTAGCAAAAGGCGTTTCTGCTTTCTACCCTACCATCCAGGTGATGAAAGAAATAAGAGGACAACGGAAGGTTGTAACGGAATCCCGACTGCCCAACATCTTTTTTGCTTTCGGTACCGAAGAGGAAATCAAAAGTTATGTGTATGATAATGTGAATCTGCCATATCTCCGCTTCTATTACCGACACATGCATGAAGGGGCAAGGATTACGAAATCTCCTCTGATTGTTCCCCAGAAACAGATTGAGGGTTTAAAGATTATCTGTGAATCAGAAGCTGATGATATCCTCTATGTGCCAGAAGAGGTTCAGAAGTTCAAGGAGGGGCAGATGGTTCGGGTAATAGATGGTAAGTTTAAGGGACTGACAGGAAGAGTGGCACGGTATCAGGGGCAGCAGCGGGTTGCCATCATCATCGACGGCGGCTTTACCATGGCTACAGCTTATCTACCAACAGCTTTTCTGGAATATATATAGTATAACAAAAACTGAAATTAGTAAAAGGTAAAAGTGCGAAACAAAACTGTTATAATCATTTTTTTGATATGCGTAACGATGAATGTATCTGCCCAGGTGAAAACCACTGACAGTACGTTCATAAACAACTTGCGCCCTATAGTCTTTGTCGTCAACCGAACTGATATCAGCGAGAGTGACAAAGACTGGATTAACAATTTTCTGATTCCCCAACTGGAAGCACTTGGAAACAGGGGCATCATCCTTGGGCGTGCTACGGCATCACCAGAAGGTCCTACTCCCAACAACGTGCGACTTGCCCGGAACCGAAAGGCTTCCATGGATGCCTTGCTAGGCAGATACGGTATCAACACCAAGCGCATCAGATATGATGTGGTGCCAGAAGATTATCCGCTCCTCCTCTCGCTGATGCAGATGGAGCACGACAAGTACCTGCCTATAGTAAAGACCACCATCAGAAAACATGATGGAAAAGGTGACCGGCTGAAAGCGGAACTGAAACGGTTGGAAGGAGGAAAAATCTGGAAATATCTGCTCAAGAAATATTTTCCGCAGTTGCGTGCCGTCAGAATCATGCCGATAGACGAACGGCTCGTAGATACCAACCGGTTGCCCGAGGCAAAACCTATCCACACGGATTTGCCGTTTCCTAAGCCCAACATCTATGTGGAAATGCCGCTACCGGAACCGGCTGAAAGCAGCAGGAAACGCCGTGAGTTGCTGAGCATCAAAACCAATCTGCTCTACGACTTTGCCTATATGCCGGGCTACGACCGCTTCTGCCCTATCCCCAACGTGGCTCTTGAGTATTATCCGCTGTCCGGACATTTCACATACGGTGCCAGTTTCGAAGGACCCTGGTGGCGGAACTACAAAGAGCATAAATATTTCCAGTTGCGCAACTACCAGTTGCACACCCGGTATTACCTGCAAAGCGGTGAAACGGGTTTCAGGGGTTTCTTCGTAAGTGCTTACGCGCACGCGTTCCTATATAATATATGCTTCGACGAAAAACGGGGATGGGAAGGTGAAGGATGGGGAGCCGGACTGGGACTGGGTTGGGCGATACCGCTAGACCGCTCCAAACACTGGCGACTCGACATCGGCCTGCAGGCAGGATTTCTCAATACCCGCTACGACCCATACCAGTGGCTCTGCCCTGTGGATGGAGATAAAGACAAACAGGTATATTATTACAAATGGTATGGAGATGCCAAGGATTTCAAAAAGCGACAGTATCGCTATAATTGGTTAGGACCAACCCGACTGGAGGTGAGTTTGAGTTACGATATCCTCTACCGAAAAAGTAAAAGAAAGTAAATAATGAATCAGTTTAAGCAGTTAACATATCTTCTCAAGGATTCTGTAAGCCACAGAGTTTACAGAACGGTTACTGCTATCTTCTTCATTTCATCAGTTCTGCTGCTTACAGGCTGCGAACGTGAGCCGAATCTCTATCTGCATCAGGGCGGTAAGGAAACTACAATGGATCTGCCGAAGATAGACCTGGAGCTGAAAGTGCTCTGGGATTATGAATTCAAATATGATGTGGTATACGACTGGGAGGCGGAATGGAAATACGGATGGGATGATGAGGACAACAAACTCTTCGGAAAAATCGGATATACCGAACCATCTGTTTTCGAGATAAGAAGATACTTCACACAGGATGTGCAATATGGTGCGCACGAAGCACCCTATAAGAACCTGATCCAGTCAAAACAGCTGACAGCCAATTACGACTTCGGTTTCTGGGATATCCTGGCGTGGAACGACATCCAGACTGCGGATGGTATTCAAAGCGTCCGCATAGATGAATCTTCCACTTACGAATATGTAACGGCAAATACGGGACAGACGATGTTTCCCTCAAAATACAATGCTCCCCAATTCAGCAACTCCTTCTATCAACCGGAAGAACTGTTTGCGGGATATGAGAAGGGTATTGAAATCAACCGTAACCTTGACGGATTTGTATTTGATGAGAATCGCAACTGCTGGGTAAGGAAACTGGAAATGCAGATTCAGCCTGTTACCTATATTTATCTTACGCAGATTATCCTCCACAACAATCGTCAGCATACCCGCATCGTAACGGGTATTGACGGTAGCGGCAACCTGAGTGGCATGGCGCGCAGCGTGAATCTGAATACCGGTGTTACCGGAAGGGATGCCATCACGGTAAACTATAATATGAGGATGAAGTTTGACCAGCAAATGAAGGATGGAGAGAAGGTGGATATCATTGGAGGCAGGGTCTTGACCTTCGGTATGCCGAAGTTGAATCCCAGCCGTTTAGACACCCATTCTTATATGGAATCTTTAGCAAAAGTAAGAGATGCCGACCTTAACAACCGACATTACTTGGATGTAAAGATGCAGTTTTATAATGGTAAGGACTCCACATTGGTCTTTGATGTAACCGACCAGGTTCGTCGTCTTTACCGAGGTGGTGTTATCACGATAGATTTAGACATGACGAAAGTCCCTGTTCCTGTTCGTCCCGGCGGCTCCGGTTTTGATGCCGTAGTCAAGGATTTCGAAGAGAAACAATGGGAGTTTGATATGTAAATGATGATTATTAACAAAAAAAATATAATAAACAAAAAAAAGAGAATTAAGAATTAGTATTTAACATTATCAATTTACAAACTTATATGTATATGAAAAAATATGTTTTTCTCGCAGTTTCTGCATTAGCTCTTGCAAGCTGCTCTAGTGATGACTTCGTCGGAACAGAAGGCGGAAATGTTGAGAATGGTGCCAATAAGGCTATTAACTTTGGTGGTGAGACGGGTAAGATTACTCGTGCAAATAGTGAAGGCGAAGCTGCTGCCACCCTTCTTGGCAACAACTTTGTTGTTGTTGGTTTCAAAGGCAACGAAACTGCAGCAGCCAATACCAATTTGGTATTCGACCACTACAATGTTAACTATGCTACTGGCACAGCTAACACAACAGCATCCAACACAAAAGGCTGGGAGTATGTAGGTCAAAAACAAGAAGTAAATGGTGCAAATAAAAATCTTGCTGCAGATGCGACAAAGGTTCAGACCATTAAGTATTGGGATAACTCTTGCACTTCTTATGATTTCCTTGCTTTCTCTATGGGAAAAGGACATACAGGTGAAGGTGGTACTAAAGAATACGCAACTCCAACTGCAGTAAAAAAAGATAAATTGAGTTCTGAAGCATATACTCTTACAGGAGATGTTAATACCCTTGGTGAGTGCTACATCTCAGATATGGCTACTGTAGTAAAAGGCGATAAAGGCTATAAAAACAATGCTGTTAACATGCAATTCCGCCATGCAAGCAGCAAAGTACGCATTGCTCTTTATGAAATAGTTCCTGGCTATGTTATCAGCGATGTTAAATTCCATTCTGATACTTATAGTTCTGGCAATTACACTGAAGGCGAAGCAGAAGGTGCCCTCTTTGGAACTTTCAACAACAAAGGAACTATGACTGTATATTTCCCAACAACAGGTACAGCTAACAAAACGAATCCAGATTACAACAAGGCTCACGTTAATTTTACTGCTGATCAAGTAGATGGTACTGTAAATGTACAGAAATTTGGCAAAGTAAATTACGGAAACCAAGTTGAGGATGCTATTGCCGAAGGTAATACATACCTTAGCCAAAGCGCAGCCAAGCCATCTTATTGTGGCACTGGAACATCATATTATCAGTCTGTACTTCCAGCAGAAAACGCTAGCCAACCAGCTAACCTTCGAATTGACTACAAGTTGACAGCAACAGATGGTTCTGGCGAGGAGATCAACGTAAAGAATGCAACAGTAACCGTTCCTGCTAAATATACAGCATGGAAACATGGTTATGCATATACCTATATCTTTAAGATTTCAGAAAACACCAACGGAACAACAGGTAAACCAGGATCTGATGACACAGGTTTAACTGCAATCAGCTTCGACGCAGTTGTTCTTGATGATGAAGTAACAGGAAAGCAGGAGACAATCACTACTGTTTCTGATCCTTCTATTACAACTTATGGATTTAAGGCTGGTAAGGTAACAACTGGCAAGGATGAGTATGAAACAGGAGCTGATATCTATGCTACTGCATTTGTTCCAGCATATACAGAAGAAAATGTCAAACATGATGCAACAACTGCTGCACCTCAGGCATTGTACACTGTAACTATCGAACCAGGAGCAGCCCAGACTATTAATGAGACTAGCATTGCCAATGCACTTACTAAGCAACCGGATCAAACAAACGGTAACACATGGACAATTACCGATGCAAACAATAAGAAGATGACAATCACAAAGGTAACAACAGGAACTGAGAATGTTACATCTGTTCCAACCGAAGATGGTCGTAACCTTGAAGTTAACGCCCTCAAGTGGACAGGTACAACAAATATCTACGCTGTTGAATATACTTACGGAGATAACAACGCCAAGAAGGCATACAAGATTGTTATCGTTAAGTAACAAAATACTTTTTGCCCCCAAACCCTGGGAGCAAAACAATACTATTAAGGCCGGACGGGGTTGAATGTTCCCTGCCCGGCTCCTATGATAAAAAGCAAGAAGAAAATGAAATTATATCGCATCCTGATCATACCATTCATGGCTCTATGTCTTTTTTCCTGCGCTGGATCTGGGCAGGAAGAACCGGATGTGCCTACTCAACCGGAAGAACCGAAGGGAGTAAGTATCTCTTTCGGAGGAAATAGCGGAACATGGCAAGATGCACCTACTACCCGTGCTAATAAAGAAACAGGACTGGAAACTATTTCCAAAACCTTCAAAGTATGGGGATATAAAACCACAGGAGGAAATTACACCAGAGGATTCGACCAGTCCCAAAACGTAATGGATGGATATACCGTCAACTGGACACAACAAACCGCCAATACAACCTCCAGCAATACTGCCGATTGGGAATACGTGGGTATCGCTAATCAAACTATCAAATACTGGGACTATTCCGCTACCAGCTATCGCTTCTTCGCCTATAGCATCCCGACAGCAGCCGGTAAAAGTTCAGTCCCATCTTTCCAGGAACCTACATCGATAGAAGGTTCCACAGCAAAATATGCATCCTTCTCTATCCCATTCACTTACAATAAGGATGCCACCGCAGTTACCACCCCATATATCTCAGACCTCTGGCTGTCAGACAACCAGAACTTCGAAAACAGGAAATACGGGGCATGCGTAAAACTCACCTTTGCTCCTATTATCACAAAGGTAAGATTCAGATTCAATTATCTGAAAGATACCAAAATCTCTATCACCGATATTGTTTTCAAAAATATAAACGATGAACATTCACCTACAAAGGGAAATATCATCGCCAGCTACCCTATTACAGGAACAGGAACCAAAGCTTCCTATAAATGGGAAACTACAGAAACAGGAACTGAGCCCATCAAATTCACCATTCCTTACGAGGAAGATGCAGATTTGAATCATCAGGCTACAGAAAGAAAGAAATGGTATTACGTTCCACCATTGGGAGACAGTGACACACCGCAGGGCGCTTACATCATCAGCGCCACCATAGACGGAAAGAAATCTACAGCCACCATTCCGGCAGAATATATGCAATGGAAGGCAGGCTACCAATATACATACATCTTTAAAATAACAGTAGCAGGACCCAACATTGCCTTCACCAATATGCAGGTGGAGAAATGGGTGGAAACTCCTATTAAAAATAATGGCGGTACCGAAGACTGGTAACGCCCCACATGACTCATTATGAAGAATAAAAAACAGATGATACCCCTCTTTGCCTTCCTCGCAAGTCTCACTGCCTGCGAAAGCAACGACCTGCCTATCCAGCACGCCGACAGTTACCGATATATCACCTTTGCTGCACGGACACAAAAGATGACGACACGGGCGGATGACAGATATGAAAGCTATGATCCGGTTCAGCGAATGCACCCACAAAACATGGGCGTCTTCGGCTATTACAACTTTGCCACTCATAGCTTTGAAACCACTGGTACAGAGACAGGAGGCAAAAACCACGCCATCTTCGACAATATCCGGGTAGATTACAATACATTGACCAAGACCTGGAGCCCAAAGGAAGAAAAGCGATGGGATGCTTACCCAGACAGCAACTTCGACTTCTTCGGATATATGCCGCATTCTACTGAAGCAACCCTCAGTAAGCCATCGGCAACGGAAAGCACCTATCTCCTGACGATTCCTTTCTCCATGCCAACCATAAATGGCACCCCATCCCCTATCCTTGCACAGAAAGATTTAGGACAGGCGCCAATCATCTGCGCCAAACCGGAACATAAGGGAAGTACAACGGCAGGAGGTTCGGATGCAACCTTTGGACGAGTAGTTACTTTCCTCTTCGACCAGACGTTGACGGGCTATAACCTCAACTTCCAACTGGACCAGAAGATGAATGCCATCCGCTACTTCCGCATCAAGGGTGTCAAGATTTACGGCAAAGGTCTGGCAACGGGAGGCTACGTAAGCCGCAGCTATACCTGGAGTAACAATGAGTGGACGGCAAAAGCCATCCAATGGAACAAACTGAACAAGGTAATTATAACGGAAGAAAACGCCATCCAGCTGGCAAAGGATAAAAATTCAGAAACCCCATTTACTCCGGTAGCCAACGAATCTATGGATATTGACGACAGTAAGTATCACCGTTGGGGCACCACCTTCTATGCCATCGCCGATGCCTCTTTCGTACCCACCATTGCCGTCACCTACGATGTAATTCTGAAGGATGAAAAGGGAGAAACGGTTACCCGTAAGGACGTAACCTCTACCATCATCCTGGGAAATAAATATTTCGAAACACTCAATCCTGCCCAAACGGCAGCGATTTACAACATCAATATACTCATCCAGCCAAGATACCTCTATGTACTGGCTGACCAGGATGCCTATACGGGGCATCTCCTGATACAGTAATAACAGAATACCCTCATGACCTATACCACGAAGAAACATAAGAACAAAGAAAAAAAGAATCGCTTATAAATGAAGACTCATGAAAAAGCAACAAGATAACAATACACAAAACAAAAAATTCAGAATACTTCTTGGCATTCTGACCCTATGGCTCATGTGTGGACAAACCTTATGGGCTCAGACAACAAACAAATACTATTCCATAGATATCTATGCCGATAGCTATGCAGGGGGTGATGGAAGCAAGACCAATCCATACGAGATTGCTACGGCAGAACAGCTCGCCAAACTGGCACGTGATGTGAACAACGGAAACACACCACAGGCTTTCCTTGGCAAATACTTTAAGCTTACTGCCGATATCGACCTGAGTGGCGGTATCTGGATGCCAATCGGTAAATACTATAATTACGGCAATGATAATGGCAACAACCGTTTGTTTTTCGGAAAGTTTGATGGCAATGGTCATGTCATCAAGAATATGCATATACAATGGGAAGGAACTGAAGCAAGGAGTGCATGGGGACTCTTCTCGACACTCCAAGGTGCAAGCAGCACTAACCTTACTACCGTAACAAACCTCATCATCAAGAATGCTACGGTAGAAAAGAAACCAGGATTCGAACCTTATGGTCCCGATTATAAAGTGGGCGTAGTAGCTGGTGAGATATACGGCAATACAGAACTCAGCAACATCATTATCCGTGGCTCAGAAATAAAGGATAACGACGAAACATACCAGATTAACAATGAAAGCAAAATTGGCGGTATAGCAGGAAATGTACAGACCGACAGTAAGAACGAAACTTTCAGAATCTTCAACATAGCAGCTGATACACAGATAAATATGCTGAAGAATACAAGCGTGCATAACGATAAGTTCCACATAGCCCAAGGTTTCGGTCGCTTCAGCTATGACATGAAAGGAGGCGGTAATATCATAGAGCCTACCAACATCTATCTCTTTGGCAATGGGCTTAACATCGAAAATACAAGTACCAAGATCAACAAAGGTGGCATCACTGCCAATTGTCAAAACGAAGGTAATGCCACTAAATATGCTTCTACCTGGTATTACACCCAGTACGTAGATGGTGGAAAGAACCTGGGTACGCGGAAGAAAGTTGATGAGTTTGCAACAACATTTGCAAGCCAGAACAACCAGTATATATCAACCAACAACTTTCAAGACAAGCTCAACTGGAGCTATACTTCTGGTACAGGCTTTAACTTCGGTTCAACAAAACTGACAGTGAAGCGTGGCTATAATACTATCATCACAGCAGAAACTATTGAAGGTAATGCAGGAAACGAGAAATATTTCTGGTATACATCTACAGACAAGAAGAATTGGACTCTACAGAACGAGAACAATCCATATAACAATTTCAGCATCTCGCTCACAGACTTCGACCAGTATGTTTATGCAGAATTGGAAGATGGCAGTTCGCAATCGGGAGTGGCAAAGATTGAAGCAAGAAAAGTGAATGCTGTGATGAAGCACAAAGAGAATACAATCTACATTGACATAAATAATAATATTTGGGACAACAACGATAATCTTGATATCAAATATTCGTGGGTAAAGAATGATGATGTAGAAGTAAGCACAGAGCCTACTTTCGACAAGTCATCTCTTGGCTCTACCGACAAGCTGAGCTGTCATGTGATAGTAACAACCAAAGACGGAGTTGAGCTATTAAATAAATGGTTGGTTTATACCAAGAGCGTGGTATATCTATGCCCTGCTGGTGCTACTGGAACAACAGCTGAAGGAAATAAAATATCATACAATGCCGGAAACGACAGCAATGACGGTCAATCTCCAGAGACTGCAGTAAGGACATGGAAGGGCGCATATTCCAAGTTGGAAAAGCAAGGATCATGGGACGACAACACCATCGTGCTGATGGGAACGAGTGACGAGAATGTCACCAATAATACAGATAACGGCTTTAGTTCTACAGGTTATTCATCAGAAGACGCAATTGATAAGTGGAATGAAGCTAAAGCGAAATCGCCATTATTCAAGAATGCGACTATCAGAGGTAGTTGGGGAGATGTAGACTATGCTGGCGAAATAAGAATAAAAGGTGGAAACTTGTGGAATACAGGCTTAACAATCTTTGGAGATACTCGCTTCCAGTATATTACGTTTAGGCGTGCAAACGAAAATTACGACGTTTTGTATTGCAATTACAACAACCTGGAAATGGGCGAAGGCATACAGATGAAAAACTATGATCAGAAATTTGAAGGTGACGGTACTCTTGATGGAGCAACATCTACATCATTCGAAATATTTGGCGGTACACTAAACGATGCCCGTTTTCGTCCACTTTATAAAGATGACAATCTAAAGAAAATGGAAGATTCATATCCACACGGACGTGAAGGTTTCAAGATTAAAATCAAGTCAGGTCATTACTCTACAATCTGTGTAGGCGATCGACAAATAAATGGTCACATGAATGGCATTATGGGCAGTCCAAATATGCCTATAAAGTGTACCATAGATATAGATATAGACAGAGAGTACAATGATACTCATAAATCAGAAAATGGTAATATGACTCCTACTCTTGATGTTGCCGTAATTCTTGCAGGCAACCATGAGGGTGCTATGGTTGGTGATGTAGACATCGTGATTAAGAGTGGAAAGATAGGTCGCGTTGTTAATGGTACTCTCGGTAACAGACGTGAAGTAGATGGATATGATAATGGATATAATAATGTTCCTTTCAACACATTCATGGGACGTGCCAACATTCTTATAGACCCAGCACTGTCAGAAAATAACCAAAACGATATAAATAGCAGAGTTGAGATAACAGAGATATATGGTGGTAGCACCGGTCGTGCTTTTGAAGCTAATGAACTCATTGAAAATCCATTCTATGGACAAAGTACAATAACCATAAAGGGTGGAACATTCTTAATTCCTTCAACATGTAACCGAGATATGATTTTCAGTGGCATCTATGGAGCTGGAGCTGGTGGTATGAATGGTGTAGGAGACGATACACACAAAACACCAGATACCAGAATACCATATTGGGAAGACAGTAGCAAAAAGTCTGTAATGAAATTTGGCAACTATGATGCTGCCATAGCTAATCTTTGCATGTTTAATTGCTACAACTCTGACACACATACTTATACAGAAATAGATCCAAAACAAACGAGTACTAAAATCGTTATAGAGGGAGGCATATTCGGTTCTGCAGAAAAACCCATTGATGGTATATATGCCGGAGGTAGCGGATATATGAGTTCTGACCTTTGGACTACAAATGGAATACCAAGTAAGGATGGTGGAAACATATACGGAAAGGCAGGAGAAACCGTAGCATCACTTACCATCAATGGTGGAGAATTCTATTGCAAAAACGGCATCTTTGCTGGTGGACGTGGAACTGATTATTTCTATTCTTTAGACCCAAAGGGTGGTAATGCTGCTGATTATACAGAACTCGGCAAAATATACGGCAACGTAGAACTGACCATCAATGGCGGTATCTTCCATTGCCCTGTATTCGGTGGTGGATATGGTGTGGCTGATGCCAAACGGCTCAACTCCTCAGACATCAACACCCTCGAAAACATGGCACGCCTCTATGGCTCGTCTACAGTTAAGATTAATGGTGGTACCTTCTTTAAGAATATCTATGGCGGTGGTGACATGGCTGTAGTAGAGCAAGGCACCAACATAGCCATCAGCGACAATGCCGACATCAGAGGGGATGTGTTTGCCGGCGGTAACGGAAGAAAGAAACGATTGGAAAGCAATACAACCATCGCTGACGATACCTGGCATTCAGAACTTGTAGGAAAGGTACTTGGCGGCACCAACCTCAACTTCTACGGCACCTCTGCACAGGCACCATCCATCTATGGCGACATCTATGGCGGTGGAAACAGAGCACAGGTAGAGGGAGATACACATATTAATATATATGCAGCCAACTTCGCTGGAGAAATCTATGGCGGAGGAAAGGGCTTGATTACGGACGACAACGGCAATCTCCTCTATACCTATGCCGACGTAACAGGTAATACCTTTGTAAAACTGGCTCAAGACCAGGGCGCACAGACAGAAGGAGAAAACGGAAAGAAGCAGGACAACTTCTCCATCAATGTGATATGGGACAAGAAATGGAACGGAACAAAGTGGATCTACTGGAATGACAACAAGAGCGAGTTCTTCAATAACGGTCAGTTCGTCTGCCCTCATAATATCTATGGTGGCGGTAACCAAGCCTGCAAAGTAACAGGAAAGGCTACCCTTACCATCCTGAAAGGTATGACCCCAATCGGACTCCTGAAAACAGCAGAATGGAAGAAAGCATACGACGACAGCAACCATCCTCACTTCGCTGTATTCGGCGGTGGCTATGGTATCAATACAACCGTGGACAGCACCGACGTTACCGTGAACGTGAATGGCGACTACGGAATCTACAATACTGAGATAGAGGATATTTCTGTCTTCGACAACTCAAAGGGTATTCCTAACTTCACCATCCTGAGTGCTCTGGGCGGTGGATATGCTGGAAAAGTTAACAAGAGTACAAAGGTAACCATTGATGGCAAGACCTTCCTGCACCGTGTATATGGCGGTGGCTTCGGTGACCCATTCTCTACAGAGAATAACGAAACGGGTCAGATTGGCGGCAACACCGAGGTATATATCCAGGGAGCCAACATCTACGGTGACGTATTTGGTGGCGGTGCCGGTGTAGCACCTAAGGATAACAACGGCACTTACACCTACTTTACCGATGTAGCAAAGGTATTAGGAACCACCAAGGTAGAGATATCGGGTGAAGCCAAAATATATGGCAATGTATATGGTGGCGGTGACATCGCCAACATCAAATCATACATCACCCTGACAGGAGCAGACAAGGAAGCCTATTACAACACGAAGCCAAAGAGCGAATCAAAGCTCGACCAGACAACAGGCAAGTTCCTTAGCTATGAGGCAAAGGACTATACAACCTTCGTCAATATCACCGGTGGCGACATTTTCGGAGAAGTCTTTGGCGGAGGAAAGGGTCTCAAGAAAGCTGAAGCTCCTGAATATTATAAGGTGGGAAGAATCAACGGCAACACTCTGGTACACGTGGTGAACACGAATGCCACCTCCCTTGCCGACACCGACAGCCAGGGCAACATCGTGCCATTCATCTGGAGTAATATCTATGGCGGATGTGCCTTCGGTACCGTAAATGGAAGTACCCTGGTACATATCGAGGGCGGCAAACTGGGCCACAACATTTACGGCGGTGGATACGGAAATATCAAGATAGACCTCACCGGCAATGAAACCGAAGAGGAAGAGGAGGAAATTACCCGTAACACAGTACTGGGAAAAGTGGATAAAAACAAGGATGGAACCTACGCCAACATCCTGGGTAACACCAAGGTACAGATAGACGGCGGAACCTGGATATGGAACCGCAAGGCAGACATCAACGGCAACATCACCACCTGGCTGGCAGTTCAAAATAACGAAAAGATCTGCGAGAACATTGATGAGTTCAAGGAGATAACCGCTGCCATCCTGAAAGCCAAGACTGCCAATGAGATTACCAACGAAAAGGCAAAGGATGCCATCAATCGCATCATCAGTGATGAGAATACCCAACAGTTCTATGCATTTACCAAGGGAACGATGAACTCCGGTTCCTTTAAGCGAGACCATAATATCTATGGCGGTGGAAACCGTGCCTGCTATGTGGGATTCGGACAGGACGGAAACTCTACCATTGGCAACGGTACTTCTGACAGCAACGGTCTGAGTGAGGTAATTATCAACCACTCTCCTCTTGCCGACGTCATCACCAAGGATGGCAACCAGATCAGCGTGTTCGATGAAACCTCGCTTGCCGGCTTATGCTGGTATATCAGCAGCAAGAACACAAGCGACCCGCAATTCTCCATATTCGGAGCCGGCTTCGGTGCCAACACCAAGGTGGTAAAGACCGAAGTATGTGTGCAGCCTGGTAACAAGATGAATGACGATGGCGTCATCACCGTCAACGGCATCAAATACCGCTATCTCAACCAGAATGCAGACCTCAAGACATACGTTGACTTCGAGAAGCAGATATACAATGACTTCCTGAAGGTTTCAAAGGATGACAAGAAGCTCTATTTCGGTAGTGTGACGGGCAGCAATCCGGGTGATGCCGACTTCGACCCGATGACCTTCAAGCGCTATCATGCCAGCCGCTGGGCCTGGACCCTCGGTTTGCCAGGCTTCACCTTCCAGGCTATCCACGGCGGTGGCTTCTCAGGTTATGTTACCGGTGAAACCTATGTAGAAACCGACTGTCAGCCTTTCTGCGAGAACATCTTTGGTGCCGGTGTTGGTGCCATGCCTATCGGTAACATCACCACAGCAAACCAGGGAGAAAGCTATGACTTCGGAAAGGTAGGTTCCCTGTCGAGAGTATTCATCAAATCAGGCTATGTAGCACAGAATGTATATGGCGGTGGTGCCGGTATCGAATCAATCTATGACAAGAACAAGAATACATGGATTGACTTCCCGAATATGGCACGCGTCCCTAAAACGGAAGTTTACGTCTATGGTAGAAACATCAAATATAGGTACAACCTCGGCTTGATAGCCCGTACCATGATATTGGGCAGCGTATATGGCGGTGGCGATGTTGCCAACGTGGGAAATGAGAAAGCAAAGGAAGCACCGGATGTCTTTAACTTTGAACACCACCAGGTACCAGCCAGATACACTTCGCTCGTCAACATCCGTGGCGGCGTTGTTTTCTCTCAGGTTTTTGCAGGAGGTAGAGGACGCCTAAAGTCTGAATGCAACGACTATAAGAAGCTGGGTGGCATCTACGGCAATACCAGTCTGGTCATCGACCGTCCAAACATCACCTATCCATACTTCGACGAAAAAACGAAAGAGTATATCAAGCCATGGAGCCCCGATGCCATGAAGCATCCAGACAATGACAAGAACAAGGATATCATGCCAGCATTCCTGGAGAGAATCTACGGCGGATGCGAAAACGGTACGGTATATGGCAATACCTTCATGAGCATCTCCGACGGACAGATAGGCCATGGTATCTATGGCGGCGGTTGGGGTAACTGCGACACCCTGACCGTGAACGGAACCGACACCCTGACCGTGACTTCGGCAGACGTAACCGGCAATACCAATATCATGATCAATGGTGGACAGGCACTGCTCTCCTCTTACTGGAATCCGGAAACCCGTTCATGGCGACCAGCCAGCATCATTGACGGTATCACCTACTCACCACAATACGACCACGAGGCACTGAAGTTCAAGGTAAACCACAACATCTATGCCGGTGGCAACGAAGCCTGCGAAGTGGGCAACAATACCAACATCTTGATTGCCAAGGGTCTCCTGAATGACAACACCGAGGTGAAGCCGGGACAGGACAAGAAGAAAATGAAATTCTACCAGACAAACGAATGGAAAGAGATATATAATAAGGTGGGATCTCCTCACTTCAGTATCTTCGGTGGCGGCTTTGGTGAAAAGACCTATGTCAAGGGCAATACCAACATCACCATCGACATGCAGGGCAGAGATGCCAACAACCACCAGGACATTGAGCTGAAACCAGGCAAGGAACATGAACACTTCTACAGCGACTTCTCGTACATGGACATCGTGGGCGGTGGCTATTCGGGTACCGTAGAAGGCAGTACCAATATATCGGGAGCCGGTGGCGTATTCTGCCGCCGTGTGTTTGGTGGCGGTTTCTACAGTTCTGTCAAGGAAACAAATGTCACCATCAAGGCTATCGACTGCCGTGACATCTTCGGTGGCGGTTTCATGGGAGACGTAAAGGAAGCTACCCATGTCATCATCGGATCAGACAACAGTACATCAGGCAGCACAACGGGCAGTACAACGGGTGGTCCATCAGGCACCTCCAAGTTCAACAATTCCGACATCCATATCCATGGCAATGTTTATGGCGGCAACGACGTTTCGGGCTATGTGAACATAACTGCAGAGGAAAACGGATTCAGAGACAATGGCGGTGAAGGAAGCAACATCAAGATTCTGGGTGGACACATCTATCAGAATGTATATGGAGCCGGAAACGGTAACTACCTGTATGCACTCGACAAGAACCAGAACCAGAAGGTGACGGTGAACGAGTATTACCCTATGAACCCGGAGGATCCAAACTCAGAGACTGTTCCTCTGGTATATACCGTACCGATGAGAGAATCCATGCCTACCTACAAGGAGGCAAGCGATGCGGCTAAGATTGTGAACATCAATTCATGGCGACCACTCACCAACAAGGTGAGCATCGAAATCAAGGGTAACTCTACATCTGAAAAGGTGAATATCGCCGGTGACGTTTATGGAGGAGGAAACTCTGCCACCGTACTGAAGGTGAAGGACAAGGATAACAAGGCTGCAGAAAAGGTAGGAAACATCAATATCAACATTGGCAGTCATGTGAACATCGGACGTGTCTTCATGGGTTGCAACGGAGATGAACTCTTCGCCAAATCAGAGGACAATGACTTCATGAACAAGTTCCAGAAACTCAATGGAAACGTGGAGGACTATACACAGGAACTGAACCTTGCCGATACCATCGACTGGTTCAATCCTTCGAACAAGGATATAGGTACCCTCTATCTCCCTACCAAGCTGGAAGACCGACCAACCGTATATTCTCACCTCATCGACCTGTATTTCCAGCCAGTGGAAACAGATATCCAGGGAGAACTGCGATGGAACGGAACCCAGACGGGTGAAGGACTGGAAGACTGTACCATCAAGACTTTCTGCTGCGGAGGAAATCGTGGCAACATGAACATCTATCCAAATACAAGGGGCAATGTAATCAATTATATCTTCCCGGAGGGACTCACCATCACCGACAAGATTGTGGGTGGCTGCAACAATGCCAACTACAACTATAAAGGACTGGTGAACCATGAGGGTGGCTATCTACTGGGACGTGCCTACTCTACCGATCCTTTCATCCAACTCACCATCAAGAACAAGTTCCAGCCAGAGGAGAAGAACGATGCCTATGTGGGAGGAAACGTATTCGGCGGCTGCTACAAGACGGGAACCGTGAGAGGCGACGTTACCATCGATCTCCGGAGCGACATGCTTGCCGGTAAGGATAAGAAGAAACTGGAAAATTCGAACGATTCTCTGGCTACCAAACCGGAATACTCCAGCCTCAACATCTATGGTGCCGGATATGGTATGGAGAGTTATGTTTACGGCAATACCCACATCATCATGGGTAAGGATATGAAATGTTCTGAACCTAAGCCAGAAGATGGTAAGTTCCTGCCTTGCGGTGTAAACGGAGCTACAGGTGTTTCAGCCAACTTCATCTATGGTGGCGGTCAGCAGGGTAATGTCATCGGACTTACCGATGTGGATATCCTCAATGGTCACGTCTTCCGTTCGGTAACAGGCGGTTCCTATTCTGGCTATGTATATGGTTCTACCCAGGTAAAGGTGGGCTACCCTACCTACTATCAGGTAAATGACGGGCATTCCGGCATCTATCTGCTGGACCGTACCGACAAGAACAACCTGTATATTGACCATGAGAATAAGAATAAGGACGGAAAGATACGGCAAGACCTTGCCTCAGAAACCATCAAGCAGAGCATCAGACTCATCAGTGGTGACAAGGTTTCGCAGGCTGTTTATGCTTCCATCATCGGCAAGCAGGGAGTTACGAACTTCGTGAAGGAGAATGACTTCACCACTATCATTACAGCCCCGGCTTCACCACTTATTACATGGAACGACATCAATATCAAGATTGGAGAAGCTATCTATGGTGGCGGTTACTCCGTGGCACAGGGTACTTCTGTCATGGCAAACGACTCTACCGTTCTGAAATTTACCCGTCAATACAATATAGACAAGGCTTTCACGGAAAGACAGGAAAAACTGTCTGATCTGCCTAATGGTACCACAACAGGATTCGGCGGTAACACCACCATCCTGGTTGCCGACAATTCTGCAACCGACTCTGACCGTGACCATATCATCATCTCCCATCAGAAAATGCAGTCGGTCGTATTACCAACAGGTACCGACCTCTTCGGCTACTATTACATGGACAAAGACGGCAACTACCGTTACATCTCTCTCCAGGACAACTATTTCTATGGAGACGGATATAAGAAGCCGGAACATCAGTCGGAGACCGACAAGAATATATATGCCTACGACAGTGAAGGTGGAATCTTCGGAGACGGACACCAGTCGTATGCAGCCGGCTTCCGCAGTGCCGACCTGACGGGTTACGGCTTTGCAGGAACCAATATCAACAATCCGAAGATCATCAATACCTTCCAGCGTATGGACATCCTGCGACTGGAGGATAACTGCTTCAACGTACTTGGAGCACGCGACTATGCCACCAACCTAACCAACAAGACTCCATATTCAATAGCACGAGTGGGAGAAATCCAGATGTTTGCCAAGAATATAACCTTGACCGACAACAAGTTGCAGGATAAATCCACAAAGCGTGCACGCAACTATATGGGTCTTGCCAACAACATCCACTACGTGGGAGCAGTAACTTCGAATGTTCCTTTCGACGATGCCGATAAAGAACCATGGCGCAACAATACCGGTATGGTACCTGCTGATGGCGACTTCAAGGGCAAGTCATATATGGAGGTAAAACAGAATTACATCGACAAACACGACCAGAACTTCCAGAAGCGCAATGACGGTACGGCAAAGAACATGATAGGTATCGCCTCAGGCTATGCCCTCAAGATTCAGAACGTACAGGAGTTATACGATGACAGCAAGAAGAATGTCATCGACAGTATTTTCTACGGTCCTATCTACGGCGTAGTGGAGATGAACCTCATCGACGTTCGTGAAGACGAAGGTGGCGGCTATGTATATGCCGACAATGTGCATAAACGGGCAACGGCAGAGGGAGAAAGCGGACACAAGGTAGACTTCCTGGAAACCACCGGAAACTTCGTCTTCCCATACGATGCCAAGCAGAACCGCTTCGTTGTTGACGACTGCTTTCCTACCGGATTCTATGGTATGGATGATGCAGGAAAAGCAAATCCGGATGACAAGATTGATGTTCACTATTGGTATGTAACAGGTTTCAACTACTATTACAATGCCCACATCACTGGCTATACCTACAAGGACAAGATGACCTTCTTCAGTGACAACAAGGACGGTCTCACCGTGCTCTCAGGACTGAAACCAAACCAGCCTGTAACCATTCAGAGCTGGAAGATGCGCAGCGAACATCCTAAGACAGAATACAGCTGCGACCTGGAAGAGCGCAACTATCGGCCAGCCGGTACAGAAGGCAACGTGGATATGGACAATCAGGACGTATCCGGCAAATACAAGCTCAGCATCGGGGCCTCTTCTTCAGAGGAATATGATGGCAAAGGATTCGCTGCTGTATTGCCGATGAACGGAGTATTCAAAGAAGAGAACTATCAGAAACGTCAGCTCCCTTCTGCGCTGACAGATGGCGATGCCAAAATTTCATTCCAGCTGACAGACTCTGTCAACAATACGACAACCGACTATTTCAAGAAGCATCTCTCTGAAAAATGTCTTGCCACCGTTGTACTGAAGGGACATGCATACGAAGAATATACAGATGAGACCAACAACAAGCCTATCATCAGTAAGGTGGCCTCATCCGACTTCTTCATCCAAGATGGCAATGATTACAAACAGGTAGCAACAGGAACCAAGCTATCTGCCGGCACTGTTTATTATATCAAGAACGGCATTGCTGGAGAATACACCAAGATATACCCTGATAGAATCTATATAAAGGATGCCAACAACAAAGATGGCTATGCTCCTGTCAACATCACAGACGTAAAAGCAGGATCATCCAACTACTACTGTGAGGTAGAACGAATCTACACTTACACCATCTATCTCACTATAGAATATGTGCAGGGTCCTAACATCAACGGTAAGATAACTGTTGACAACTGCGCCTTGCCGGGAGAGATGGTCAGACTCAGGAAAAACCAGATTTCCATTGAGGCAGACGAATCGTTCTCTGCCAACGGATACTACTGGCGCATAGGAAAGCGCAAGCAAAACGAAAAGGGAAACTGGGTATTTGAAGACGCTACCGAATGGGACATCAACAAAAAGGCTACAGGCTACGACACCTACAAGCAGGGAAGCAGCGAAGCACAAGGACTCTTCAAGGACTGCGTATATGACAAGACCAATGACTATCTGGATATTCCAGCCTACTACTTCATGAACGGATATGGCGTACAGCTGGGTATCACCATGAATGGTCTGAATAAGATCTTTACGGTGGATATGGCAGACGACAGCCAGTTTACCGTACACAACTACCACCGCATGAATCCTCATCAGAAGGGTGTGAACCTGCATCTTTCGGAGGCTATCCAGCGTACCAAGGAAGACAAGACGTTTGCCGAACCTCGCATTTATATCTCTGATGCCAGCGACCTGAAGGCATTCATCAACTTCGTGGATACCATCGGAACCGGTACGGGAAGCAAGGTGGAACGATATGGAAAGAATGCCCAATTCATCCTGCAGAACGACATCACCGTGACCAGCGACTTCGATGGAAGCAATGCTATTTTTGCCGGCACTCTTCATGGCAACGGACATGTCATCAAGGGTCTGGCTCAAGGCAAATCATTCCTCAAAGAGAACCAGGGCAACATCTATAACCTCGGTATGGAAAGCGGCAATATCGCTGCCGAGGGCTGCAAGAATGGGGGTGCCTACCACTGCTGCTTCGAATATAACAAGGGCATACAGCCTATCGTCTATCACATGGACGGCAAGGCTGATACCCATTATAAGGCAGACGACTTCAGATACGGCAAGGTTGGCTACGACCTCAACGAATACTATCTGCGTGCCCGCTACAGCAACAACATGGAAACAGAAGCAGACAAGGCGGCATTGAAGTACGTCTACGATTACTATGCCAACGGCGACTATCAGTATGCCCACCGCACAGATGCCATCACCGGCAACAACACGGGTATCACCTATCTGAGAAAAGGTACAGACAGTGACCAGCCTAACTACGGCAGCAACGAAACCCGCCACGACCAGAGTCACGCTATCGATGCGGCTCGAAAGGCATCGCAGGGTACAGCATCCGCAGTCAGCTACGTTCCACTGTTCGACGGAAACCAGGCAGACGGAAGTCAGCCGATGAACGACTTCATCTTCTGGGGACAGTCATTGCAGAAGGTTCCAGACCTCTGTCCTTCCCAGATAGTTTCCCATCAGAACAGCTATATGAGAAACCGCATATATCGTACTGCCGGCTACTATGGCGACACGAAGCTCGATGCATTCCACTATAATGCCAGCAACAATGCCAACAGCCTCATGAGTACCTACGTACACCAGACGACAACAACGGCTATCGACTTCACCTGTCTGAACGACAAGGGGGCAGCCATGGGATTCAAACAGGCGGCAGACATCAACCAGAACGGCATCTTCTACCCACCGGTAGATGACAATGCCAAGATATTCAGCGACCTAAGCATCCAGCAGGGAGTAAGCCAGAACCTCCTGGTATATACTGCTGCCAATGGCAACGACATCGACAACAATACAGAGGCTTACGACATCGCAGACAATGCACTCGGCTACAAGGAGAACACGAGTGAGACTACCATCTACGGACATCATATTTTCAAGAATAATGCCGATGATGGCTATACCACCTCTCTCCTCCACCTCGTAGAACGCACCCCTGAGGGTAAGAACAGCGAGGGAGACAAGTGTGAGAACAACGACTTCTGTGCCCCTATCCAATTCACGGTAACCAACCATGCCTGGTATGTTCGCAAGCCGATGTACTATGCTGAGGATGCTACCGGAGCCTGGGAAGGTATCTGCCTGCCATTCACCGCACAAAAGGTAATGGCATCGCTCAATGGCGAGATTACTCATTTTTATGGCACACCAACAGAAGAAGAACTTGATAACCCAGCCACGAACACGCACACCCTGCACCATGAGTACTGGCTGCGAGGATTGACTGGTGTGAATGAAACGGAGAAGACTGCCACCATCCAGCGACCTGATACAACAGCAGGACTCTTCATGAATGAAAGTGCGAATGCGGCAAAATGGAATTACCAGTTCTCTAATTCCTTCTTTGGCAACACCTATAAAGACTGGGCTTACCGATGGGATGCAGATTCGTATTATGCCAAGGATCACGAATACCAGGATTACATTCCGCTGACAGCTGGAGTACCTTATATCATCCGTTTCCCAGGTGAGCGTTATTATGAGTTCGACCTTTCCAGCAAGTTCTACAACAGTATTTTGAACAAGAAGGAAGATCCTCAGACTATCACCTTCCATGCTTATGCGAACAAGGAACCTCAGAATAGAGCTATCGTGATTCCTATCACAGCAGATATGAAGACCGTAAGCGATGGCTATGCCCACCGGGGAACCTTCGCTGCCAAGGAAGTGGCGAATGGAGGCATCTATGCGCTCAATACAGAGGGAACAGCATTCAGCAATACGGCAACCTCACAGACCGTAATGCCTTTCCGTACCTATCTGACTACAGAAAGTACGAACGCCGGAGCCCGTTCTTCAGAGGTTCCTTCTGTAATCCGCATCAGCGAGACCACGGGCATCGACAGGATAGAACCGGAAATAAACGGTAACGATGATACATCAGCCGGCGAATCACTCTTCATCCGCCCTATCGGAGCTCATCGTGTACGCATAGAGAGCACCTACTCCACCCAGTTGCAGGTATTCTCAACCACCGGTCAGCTTTATCGCATCTTGGATGTACGTCCTGGCACCGCCACCTATAGTGGTTTCCCTGACGGCATCTACATCTTCGGAAACAGAAAAATCATGGTAAAATAACAGAAAGATATGAATAGAAAGAATAAGATATCAACCGGCAACTTCAAGAATGCCATCAGCATCAAACCGGACGATATGCTCAACGTCCGCTCCTTTACCATCCCTACCAACTATACCCTCTTCAAGAGCATTGATGATAAAGGAAATGCTGTTGAGCAATATTATACCTTCAAATACTGGACACTAGAAAACGACACAACCAAATACGAACTCGGCAATACCTATTCTCCCCTATTCCATTGGGAACCCGTTCGCTTGCCGCCTGCTCACCTGCTCCAGGTTCCGACGACTGTATCCTCACAGATACTACCGGCTATAATATCCGCAACGTAATGGGTGGTACGGATGCCTTCGAACCTCAAATTCTCTGCCGGCAGATTGATACAGAATCGGGATTACTATCGAAAAATGACGAAGAGTTGGAGGATAAGGAAAAGGTAGATACGGAAAACCATATCATCTGGAAAAGATGATAAATCAGAGCAACCAGGATAATCTGGCATTGGGCAAGCATTCCATCTGCTTCGCCATTGCTTCTGGCGCGACTTCCATCACCTCTCCTACCCTGCATAAGAAGGATGAGAAAGAGATTATCTATAATCTCAATGGCCAGCAAGTAGATAAGAACTCAGCCCAAGGCGGCATCTTTATCTCCCGTCAGAAAGGTAAGTTCTACAAAGCATCCGGTTCTTCCGGAGGAAGGAGATAGTTCTGCTGAAGAATTCAGATGTTTGAATAAGCAGAAGATTATGATTGAATAAGCGTATTCAGATGTTTGAATAAGCGAAAGAAGACGTTTCTTTGGGTTCAAAGAGACGTCTCTTTTAGTTTTAGGAGACTGCTTTTCGAGTTGAAGGAGACTACTTTTCGAGTTGAAGGAGACTGCTTCTCGAAGGTTGCCACTAGGCTCAGCAGACCTGCTGAGCCTAGTCAGCAGCTCTGCCGACTGCAGTCAGCAGCTCTGCCGAGCCTAGTGACAACACCTTTTAATCGTACAACTACAACCCTTATAGTCGTACAACCATACACCGTACAGTCGTACAACCATACACCCTATAGTCGTACAACTATAAACCTTTTAGTCGTACAACTATAAACCCTTTAGTCGTACAACTATAAACCCTTTAGTCGTACAACTATAAACCCTTTAGTCGTACAACTATAAACCCTTTAGTTGTACAACCATATACCTTTTAGCTGTACAACCATAAAACGCAACCCCGCCAGGCGTTCCTACTTTGACGCCTAGCGGGGTTGCGCTTTTTACCTTTATAATAAGGACTTGGGGGACTAGCGATGGAATCGCTAGGAACGGGGGGCGAAAGAGGGTTAAGGTTCTTTTTACCCTTTTACCTTTTTACCTTTAAACTCCCTTTTCAGCAAACAGGCCGAAGAGCTCAGCATCTATCAGGTCAGTAACCTTTCGGAAGTCTTCCGGATTCTCTCCGAACTCCAGATTATCACCATCGATGATGATGAGGCGACCTTTATAATCCTTGATCCAATCCTCATAACGCTTGTTCAAACCCTGGAGGTAATCGATGCGGATGCTCTTCTCGAAATCACGGCCACGCTTCTCGATATGCTTTACGAGCGTAGGAATGCTGCTCTTGATATATATCATCAGGTCAGGGAGTTTTACCAGACTGATCATCAGATCGAAGAGATCGGTATAGTTCTTGAAATCCCTATCGCTCATCATACCGATATCATGAAGATTAGGCGCAAAGATACGCGCATCCTCAAAGATGGTTCTATCCTGTACGATGGTCTGCTCTGAACGTGAAATCTCCACAATATCATGGAATCGCTTGTTCAGGAAGTAAATCTGAAGATTAAACGACCAACGTTCCATATCCTTGTAATAATCAGCCAGATATGGATTATTATCTACCGGCTCGAAATTAGCTTTCCAGCCATATCTCTTGGCAAGCATCTTGGTTAATGTTGTCTTGCCGCTACCTATATTTCCTGCTATTGCTATATGCATTTTTTTTACCTTTTTACTTTTTTACCTTTAAGAGAACAGCCCGAAGAGCTTGGCATCTATCTTATCTATGATTTCACCAAACTGCTTGGGATTGTGCTCGAAATCGAGATTATCAACTTCTACGATGAGCACCTTGCCCTTATACTTATTCATGATGAAATCTTCGTAAAGATTGTTGATACCTTCCAGATAATCCAGAGGCATCTTCTGCTCATAATCACGACCGCGCTTCTGGATATTCTTCACGAGGTGAGGAACGGAAGAACGGAGATATATCATCAGTTCAGGCATCTCCACCACTTCCATCATCGACTCGAAGAGCTCCATATAAGTCTCGTAGTCGCGCTGGTCCATGTTGCCCATCTTCCGGTTGTTGGCCGCAAAGACATAAACTCCCTCAAAGATGGTGCGGTCCTGGATGACCGTCTCTTTACTGTGTTGGATTTCCAGCAGATTCTTGAATCGCTGCTTCAGATAGAACACCTCCATATTGAGAGCCCATCGCGAGATATCCTTGTAATAGTCATCGATATAGGGGTTTTCAGCCACGGGCTCCAAGTACTGTTTCCATCCATAATGTTTAGAAAGCATCTTGGTGAGTGTTGTCTTGCCACTACCGATATTTCCTGCTATTGCTATATACATTTATTTTTAATGTTTAATGTTGAATGATGAATGTTGAATTTTTGATGCGATACCACCCTCAATTCTACATTGGCTGCAAAAGTACAATAAAAAATCGGGATAAACAAAAAAATCCAAGCAAATATGTGATTTGCTTGGATTTTTGTATTCTATTCCTGCCTTGCAGGGGAGCTGTATTTTAATAGTCACGTTCGATGAGTTCGAGACACATACGGGAGTTGTGGTAAGGACATTTCCAGAAACCCGCCTTATCATCCTCCTTGTTCACCGTACCATCTTCCAGTATAGCCCAGTGCCACTCACCGTTCTTGGCATCCAGCAGATGCTTGGCTACATAGTTCCAGCAGGCGATGGCAGTCTGGAGATGTTCTTCGGTACGGAAATACTGATAGAGGTCGATATGTCCGATGATGTTCTCGCACTGCACCCACCACTGGCGCTGGAGATCATACTTATCTCCATCTTTCCAATGCTCATAAACCATACTGCCATCCGGACGTAAGCCTTCATCTGCTGCATCGGCTATACGACGGATGATGCGCTCAATCTTATGCAGCAATATCTTATCGTCCAAAACCAGCGCGGTTTCGTGGAGCAGCCAGGACGCCTCGATATCATGACCATAGCTCTCGATGTTGCGCTTGCCCTCCCACTCGTCATTGAAGAAGAGGTCGAGATGATAAGTCTCCTTGTTCAGAAGCTTATCGGTGAAGATATCGAGCAGATTACGGATGCTCTTCTCCAGTTCCGGAGTCTTCCATACACGATAAAGATTGGTATATGGCTCGATGATATGCAGATGGGTATTCATCGTACGGGAACCATTCTCATCCTTATCAGAGAGACGCATGTCTGCAATCGGATTCCACTCACGGGTCAATGCCTCGATATATCCGTTGTTCTCGGCATCAAAGGCATGCTTCTCTATGTCATGATACAGGGAGATGGCGATATCCAATGCCTCCTTGTCACCTGTTGCACGGGCATACTCAGAGAAGCCATAGATGGCAAAGCCGATGGCATAAGTCTGCTTCTTGGTATCGAGCGGATTACCCTGATAGTCAACACTCCAGTAGATGCCGCCATATTCCCTGTCGAGGAAATAATCGCGCACATACTCCTTGGCACGTGTGGCAGCCTCGAGATACTCCGGCTTCTTCAAGACACGATAGGCAGCAGAAAACGCCCAGAGGATACGGGCATTCATCACTGCCCCCTTCTCGGCTAAAGGATGTACCTGGTCGTTGCCGTCTACACGTCCGTAAAAGCCACCGTTTTCTTCATCTTTCACTTTAGTAAGCCAATAGCTGAGGATATTGTTCTCCAGAACATCCCGCATCGTTTCTTTAAGATTTTCCATTTTTCCTTTCTTAATAGTGATTATTAGTTATGTTAAAACAATTATTTGCGGATAGGGAACTTCCAGGCAAGCACCATCAGCAGGAAGGCGATGACGGCTGGGAAGAGTGAGAACAATGACCATACCATCGTAAGCACAGAGTCGGTGACACTGGCTGGGTCGATCATCGTATTACCCATCTTATCTGTTATCATGTTGGCACCTGCCCAGCCCAGGAAGAGGGCGATGAGAGAACCGGAAATGGCTGTACCAAACTTCTGGCTCATCGTACCGGAAGAGAAGATAAGACCTGTAGCTGATGTTCCGAAATGCTCGGTATGGTAGTCGGCTACATCGGCATACATTGACCACATCAATGGCGAATAGATACCGATACCCATAGAGGTAAGGATAACGATGGCTATCATCACCCAGATATACGATGGATCCATCGGGATGAAGAAGAAGACAACCGAGAGAACCAGACAGAGCGCTGCAGCCCAGAAGAATGCCATGCGCTTGCTGCCTACCAGACGGGTGAACCAAGGAGATACACCACCGAAAATCATACAGGTTACTTCACCGAATGCCATGAAAACGGTATAGTTAATAATCAATCCCTCGATGGTTACATTGCCATGCAGACAGTAATCAAACATATAGCCAGCTACGGCATAGCGGAATCCGTTGAAGAAGTTGGTACACACGGCGATGGCTGTCATATAGAGCCAAGCCTTGTTGTGAACGAGGTCGGCAAACTGCTGGAAAGAGAACTTCTCTGCGCGTTTCGGCTTCAGACGTTCCTTGGTAAGGAGTCCGCAAGCCAATGTCATCACAGCTGCAATAATACCGAGCACGGCACCAATGACAGCATACTGATGAGCGGCAGAACCACCTACCATCTTCTGGAGATAAGGGAAAGAGAGCAGGGTAACGAATCCCATGGCATAAGCACCCACCATACGGAAAGAAGAGAACTGGTTCTTCTCATCATCCTCCTCGGTCATCACACCGAGCAATGAGCCGTAAGGCACATTCACCATGGTATATACCGCCATCATCAGCAGATAGAGGGCGTAAGCATAGATTCGCTTGCCCACAGGACCGAAGTCTGGAGTATAGAGCAAGAGGGCGAATATCAATCCGAAAGGAATGGCACCATAGATGAGCCAAGGACGGTAGGTACCGAAACGGCTCTGGGTACGGTCGGCAAGCGAACCCATCAGCGGGTCAGTAACCACATCGAACATGCGGGCTACGAGCATCAGTACTGCCGCATCCGCAAACGAGAGTCCGAAGACATTTGTAAAAAACAGAGGAAAAGCGATAGACATCACCTTCCATACAATACCACCCGCAGCGGCATCACCCAATGCATAAGCTATTTTTTCTTTTAAACGAGCCATTTTATTATAGTTTATAATTTACAATTTATAGTTTATAGCAAAAACTACCTCTTATAGTTTATAGCAAAAACTACCTCAGCAATCTTGCTATACAGCGAAGCCGCTATCAACTATTAACTTTTAACTACCAAAAAGAGGGATTCGCCCCTCATTCATATACAATAATACGGATGAAGAGTACGAATCCCTACAATCTTAATACCTGAAACTATTTACTTAAAGTCTGTTTGTTTTTTGCTACCAAAGCCTTGATCTTCTCTACTGAGAACTGAGTGCGATAGTCGTCCTTTGGTGTGTTCATGCAGTAGTCTACCAATCGGTCGATAGTAGAAGTTGCCACATGCATACGTGTATCAGAAGAAGCATAGTAGATGAATACCTTGCCATCCTCATCTGCAATCCAACCATTGGCAAAGACCACATTCATCACATCACCGATATACTCAGGACCTTCCGGTACGAGCAGGAAACCACCTGGTTCTGCAATCACCTTGGTAGGATCCTCAAGAGAAGTCATGTACATATAGAGTACATAGCGGAGACCGCTGGCACAACCACGAACACCGTGAGCCAGATGCAACCAGCCCTTATCAGTTTTGATAGGATGAGGACCCTCACCGTTCTTCACCTCCTGGATGGTATGATAGTGACGGGCATTGATGATTTTCTCTTCCTTGATTTCGGCATGAGTGATATCATCAACAAGAGCCCAACCGATACCACCACCAGAACCTGTATCGATGAAACCATCCTGTGGACGGGTATAGAAAGCATACTTGCCATCAACGAATTCCGGATGGAGAACCACATTGCGCTGCTGGCTCTTGGTCTTCAGATCAGGAAGACGCTCCCAGTTTACCAGGTCCTTGGTACGGGCGATGGCTGCAGTAGCAGTAGCAGCACTGAGGTCGCCTGGCTGATCATCATCATGACGCTCAGCACAGAACACACCATAGATGTAACCATCCTCATGAGCGGTGAGTCGCATATCATAGATATTGGTAGCAGGAACTACATCCTCAGGCATGGTGATAGGCTCATCCCAGAAACGGAAGTTGTCAACACCATTAGGACTCTCTGCTACGGCAAAGAAACTCTTGCGGTCAGCACCCTCAACACGAACAACGAGGAGATACTTACCATTCCACTTGATGGCACCCGAATTGAGCGTAGCATTCATCATGATGCGCTGCATCAGATAAGGGTTGCTCTTCTCATCGAAGTCGTAACGCCACTCTAATGGAGTATGTTCTGCGGTGAGGATAGGGTTCTTATACTTCTCGTAGATACCATTTCCCCACTCTACTGGTTCATTCTTACGGCTCAGCAGTTCCTCATGATGAGCGCGAAGTGCTTTCACTTTGTCTTGAAATGTTGTCATATTTTGTTTTATATTAATGTTGAATGTTGAGTGTTGAATGTTGAATGTTGAGTGATGAATGTTGAGTATAAAATGCACATTGGACTAATGCCAATTCAACATTCAACATTCAACATTCAACATTTATTTAACCTTTAAAACATCTTTGGCAAAGAGGACTTTCTTTTCCTTCTTGAATGCCTTGAAGTCCTCGACGATGGCACCATCGCCTACTCCAGGAAGATAGGCTTCCTCCTGAGGTTTATCCCAGGCATTACGCCAGAAGAGTACATAACTCAACTGATACTTCTGAAGTACAGGCCAAAGGGTTTGGGTAAACCAGTCCTTCTTGCTGGCGATACCTCGGCAACCCGTTTCGGTGAGGGCAGGAATCTTGCCAACCTTCTTGGCTGCCTCCATCAGCACATCGAGCGTAGCAGCAAGGTTCTGCTGATAGTTGGCATCGTTGTTGTCGAACTCGTAGACGTCAACACCCAGCATATCCACATACTTTTCTCCTGGGAATCGCTCCAGGAATTTTTCTACTGTCTTCTTGTCGCTGAGATTTGGTGACCAAGCCCAAACGATGTTATTGCACCCTGCTTTAGTAAGTATATTTAGGGTTTTTACGTATAATTGGTTATATTGTGCAGGTGTGCAACTGCTAGCTCCCCACCAGAACCATCCGCCATTCATTTCATGCCATGGTCGGAAGATGACAGGAACCAGTTTACCATCGTTTGTCTTCAAAGAAAGGATGAAATTGGCAACCTTCTTGAGCCAGCCATCAAACTTCTGTTGCTGGGCGCCACCATCCAGGACAGCAGCTACAGCATCACCTTTCGGATCCCAGGCATTCTCGCCTGTTACCGGATTCCAAGGATGCCAGCTCAAAGTGACGATACCTCCTCTCTCATTTTGTGCAATGATTTCTTTTCGCATACGATCGAAAGAGACGCCATCGAGATTTTCTTTGCTGTCCAACTCTATTTTTCCAAGATCGAAACCCATCACAGCAGGATAATCACCAGTAGTGAGGAGTACATCGCTCTTTCCTTCATCCCATTTCCAAGTAGTGCCATACACCGGATCATCCTGATGTCCGAGCATGATACCCTTATTCAGTAATTTCTGCAGTCTTGCCTTCAGTTGCTCTGCCGGAGTATTGCAACATTGCTTTTTACCCTTGCAGCAGGAAGTATTGGCAGTCTGGACTGATGCGCCCGTAACGCCATCAACCTGTGCCACAGCTCCTTGCATCGCCATAAGGCAAGCTGCACCAATCAGTATTCGTTTTGCTAACATATTATTATTTCTTTAATTGCTGAATTATCCAAGCCTGCCATTCATCCCACTGCTCCTGATACCAGTAATGACCTGTCATCTGGTACAGACTCAATGTCTTTGGCGCTTTTACCGAATTATAAAGTCCGTAAGACGATGTTGGGGGAACCACCTCATCATTATAACCGAAACTGTACCAGCCAGGAACGGTGATGCGACGGGCGAAGTTGACGCCATCATAATAGCGTGCACCTTCGAGTCTTGCCTTTTCCAAATCCGTAAGTTTCTGCTCTTTCCATGCAGCCCCCTGTGCCTTGTCTTCCTTATAGAAGTAGTGAGGCCAGCCGCCTGCAACTCCATGAATCTCAGCTTCATAATCACACATGGCATCATGAACAGGAGCCAGGAATGTGATTCGCTTGTCGAGAGCTGCCACAGCGATGGAAAGGAAACCACCCTGCGAAGAACCGGTAACACCGATAGTCTTGCCGTTCCACTCAGGAAGTGAAGCGATATAATCCACACCACGGACAGCACCTGTTACTACCCGTCTGTAAGCATTGCGGTAAGGATTCTCGAGATTGGTATCCCAATAACCATTCAGTTCGCCATTGGCGAGATCATCATAAATCTTCTGCTGCATGGTAACAGGAACACCGTGAATACCGATTTCCAGTACGATGCACTCAGCAGGAGCCGTATAAGTATCGCCAGCATAAGGGCGGACACCCGCACCAGGCACACGGAGCAAAGCAGGATACTTACCTTCCTTGACCGGCACACTCAGGATGCCATACATCTTAGATCCCCAGCGATTGTTGTTATAGCTGATTTCATATACATTCTTATCCTTGGTACAACGCTCAGGCAGAAGCACCTTGGTAGGATTGAGGTCATTCTGTCTTGCCTCATCCAGTGCCTTCTTCCAGAAAGCATCAAAATCCTTAGGTTCCTGTGCGAAAGGCTGGATCTTCTCTGGAGAGAAACCTGCCGTGCAAAGTCCTTCGTAATCCTTGCCGTCTACATGAGCGATAACCTTCAGGCGATAGAAGCCCGGTCTGTTCAGACTGCCGCACCATTTCATAGTTCCGTCCTTGAGAGTGGCACTTTTCTTCACCTCCGGAAACATTGCCGGTCCGGCTTCGCAATCTACCTTCACCTGATTGAGTAGCGTACCGCTCTTTCTCACATTCACCGTGAAGTTAGCCTTCTCGCCTACCCGGTAATTCCAGTCCTGATGGTCAGGAGTTACCGTTACAACGATGTTGTTTCCTCTGATTTGTGCGCTGAGGCTTGTAGTCCCCAGCACACTCATCAGAACACCTATAATTATTAACCTAAAAACATTTGCAATTCGATGATTCATATTGTCGTTGTTAATCTTGTTAGTTAAACATTCTGTTTTCGGTTGCAAAGTTAACACAATTCTTTCTATAACCCTTGTACTATTTTGCTAAATGATTACACTTTCTTTGCAAAGCATAAAAAAAAGCATTATTCTATCTTTAAATTACCTAAAAAGTAGTCATTAAAAAAGGTGGCAAGCCATTTTTAAATGGGATTTGCCACCTTAATTATTTAAAACATGATTGATTCGTTCAAGCTATTACTTGAAACTTGGAACCTGATCTCGTGTAATCACATTCTTGTTATTGAAGAAATTCTTCATGAAAGTTGAAGTGTTGTATACACTGTTGAAGTAATCAATTCCATCACCATCCTGACCACACCAAGGCATAGTCCAACTCCACATAGCACCGTCGATGAACATATTTTCGATAGAAGGAATGGCATCACACTCTGCCAGTGTAATCAGCTTCTTACCATTGGTAATCTTGCGAAGCTCCTCATACTCCTGAGCCAGAGATGAATGATAGGATGTATTCAGGTTCTTGCAGTAGTAATCACGTGCGATGATATCTACATACTCATCTCCTGGATACCACGCCATATCATTGGTGATGGTCTTGTCATTCTCATCCTGATAGTAACCTTCAGAAGTCCATACCCAAATCAGATTGTTCACGCCCTTCTCCTTGAAGGTATCGTACATCAGTTTCCAAAGTTTCTTGAACTGGACAGGACCATTAGATCCCCACCAGAACCAAGGCTTGCCGGAATCACCCCACTTGCCATAGTTACCACGAGCCTCGTGGAGAGGACGCCAGATAACAGGGATACCCTTAGCCTGAAGAGCCAGGAGATAATCGGCAATGACATTCAAGTCGCGCTTTACGCGATCATTCTCCCAGGTACCTTTTTTAACAGCTCGTTTACAGGTGAAAGAGGTCTTCTCTGCATAGAAAGTATAAGAAGAAACATCATTAATCTTATCCTCAGATGCAGGAACATTCCAGTGCCACATGCATTCTACGATACCATTGTTGTTGTACCAGTCCTCCACTACACTTGTGTTGGTATAGTCAATCCAATCAGAACTGCTCAACGGCTTACTGTTGTTGAAGTGAACGAAGTCGAAGCAGTTGAGTGCAGGATACTTGCCTGTCAGCTCATACATCTTCTCTGCATTCTCCGTGTTCCAGTTTACATTAGCCATCGCACCGGCAAGGGTCTTCTTTCCGAAATTCTCGACCAGGTAAGCATAGAGCTTCTTGGTTGCCTCTGTTGCATTTGCGTTACACAAGTCAGGAGTAATGTCAAACAGTTCTGCATCCCAGTTGTTGTAAGCACGGGTAGAGAAGCTGAATGTATACTCAGAAGCGAAATTATACGAACTGTCACGCACCGAAGGCTTCATAATCTGAATCTTATAGTTCTGGGCAGCCTTTGCATGCAAAGGAATGATCAGCTGATTACCCTCGGTATAAGAAAGGGTATCATCCACATAATAAAAGGTGGAGTCATCGGTATATACTTTAATCGTCGTGTTAGGAGCTGCGTATACAGGCTCATCGTATGTGACAACCACATTAACGAAGGTATCGAGTTCAGAAGCTCCATCTTCTGGCGAAACTGACACCACCGATGGTGCCGTCGCATCGTCGAAATGACGAGCTGGCAAGTAATCGGTGTCGTTGTCAGAACATGCAGCAAAGGTCATAGCCAGCATTGCTGCACATAAAAATAATATCTTCTTCATAATCTAAAAGTCTTTAATAATTCTTTGGTTCAATACGGAACTGACCAAAGCTATGGTCTACATTCCAGGCATCCGCTGTATTTGGCTGCAGCACCATCTCAAGAGCCATCCACTGGTCTGGCTCTGTAGGCAAGCTACCTCCATGGAGAACATCAGTAAGAGGTAAAGAAACTGTAACCCAATTACCATAAGTATTGCTAATGCCCATAGAAACAGGGTCGAACTGGCAACGGCCATCACCTCCTGCCTGGAGAGTGAAGTTGTAACCACCGTTCTTGCTACCGCTGGCACCATTGTCACCATAGTTATTGAATGGATTAGAAGAATTGGTGCAAACCTCAAACTTCAACACATAGTTCTCTGGGTGAGCAGATGCATCCAGCCAACGCCAGTTGCGACCAAAGCCAGTACTGTTCCATGACCAAGCAGCAAAAGAACCCTTGATGCGTAAATAGCTATAGCCCAAAGATGCCGGGTCGCCACTATTGGTACCATCCGTAACAAGTCCCTTTCCCCAGTCATTCCAGCAACTTAAGTCGTCACTAGCGAAATCAAACATCAAGTTATTCGTCATACGATAAGGAATGGTAGCAGTCTTGTCGCCAGAAATCTCATGCCAAGCAAAGTGGATAAGGGAATTGTCTGGGCAATCCTCAGGAATCACAATACTTGTAAAATCCTCTGTACAAGAGTCGCAATGAAGCACCTGCTTGTAACCAGCCTCCACATTCTCGATATAAACAGTAGCAGGGCTTGTCTCTGTGGTATCATTGAATCCATAGAGATCCATATAGTCGCTATTGAGCTGAACCTGGTTGCCCTGAAGAGCGAACTCGTTTTTCAATCCCTCAATGCTTACACTAGGAATTGCAACAGGGAAAGTCATCTTCACAGAATCCTCATTAGTAACATAAACGAGTTCGTCGTTCTGAACTGTAGGGATAACGCGTGGAATCTTAACCCATGCATCAGTTGTCGTAGCATAAACCTGGCGCACATCCACATCTACATCATTGAAGCGAATCTTCTTAACCTGTGCCAAATTCTGACCCTTAATGTGAATCATCTGATTCAGGGCACCACCAGAGAGAGGAGCAACAAAGCCAGTATCCTGCACATCATAAATATTGCTGATGACAGGTGCGCCATGATTACTTGTTCTATCAGGCACAGAGTAATCTACCACGTCGCTGCAAGAAGCCAATGCCAAAAGTGCCATGGCAGAGAAACCTATATTTTTAATATTCATTTTCATTGTTATTCTCATTAAAGAATTAAACATTAGTTCCAACCTGGGTTATTACTTGAAATGCTATCGTTAACATTAATCTCATCAGCTGGAATAGGATACAGCAAATTGCGCTCAATACGCGCCTTGTTGATGTTGGCCTCGTCACGACCACCAATAGCATTCATAGCCTGAAGGTAAATACCCCAACGAATCAAATCCCAGCGACGGTCACCCTCGCAAGCAAACTCCTTGGCACGCTCTTCCAAGATACTGCTGCGCAAACCTGTCTGACTGGAAACGGCAGTCATCAAGGTAGCATCAGAACGCTTGCGAACCATATTGAGATACTTCATTGCCTCTTCCAGATGGCCCAACTCGGTTTCTGCCTCAGCATAGATCAGGAGTACATCAGCATAGCGCAGGAATGGCCAGTAACTGTCTGGATACTCCAAGGCATCATTCTCACAGTCATCATACTTGGTGGTAAATGCCAGACACTCGTAGCCCTGGTTGTACTGGTATGCCATACCCGTATTCTTGTACTCTGCATCCGGTTCACGTACATAGTTGCCGTAAACATCATTACCGGTAATCTTCTCACACCAAGACTGTGGATAATAGAAGCATCCGTTATACTCTTCCTGATAATAATATCTCCATGTGTGACGTACACCCTTCACGATACGCAAGTCCTGGTCGTCGAAAAGCTGATACCATGCATTGGTACAGCCTACCCATCCACCAGCAGTAAGGAACTCGCTACCAGCACTCTCCTTATAACCTGAGTAGGTGGTATGTACATTGGTGCGATAGTTATCAGAAGCAGAAGATACAGCAGAGCGAACACCCCACATCATCTCTGAATCACTACGATGATTGCGAGACCAGAGGTTCTCATACTTACTCAACTCATAAGGTCCAAACTCACCATCTATTACCTTCTTTGCCCACTTGGCAGCCTCGGTATAAAGCTCGTGTGGATCCATATCCTGATAGCCATCAACCACTTCCTTCCTGAAAGTCTCTGTAGCAGGAGTACGATAGAGCTTGTATTCCTTACCATTCTCCGTAACGGTACGGAAAGGCTCACCTGTGCGAACATTCACCTCAGTACCTGCTGGCATGGCAGCAGAAGCCATCGTAGCATAAACCTTGGCAAGCAAACCCGCAGCAGAACCTGCACTGACATGTCCCTCCTGATACTTGCTGTTGTCACGATGATACATCAGTTCTGAAGCCTTGGTCAGCAAATCGGTAATATGACCATAGATTTCCTTCACAGGACGACGGCTATGCATAAACTCACCGCTGGCACTTACATCCTCTGCCATATAAGGGATAGGACCGTATGCACGAACCAAGAGGAAGTAAGCAAATGCCTCCTGGAAGTAGCACTCGCCGATGGCATTGTTCTTATAATCCTCATCCACATTACTCATGGCTGAGATATAACGAACGGCAATGTTGGCATCATTGATCAAGTTGTAAGGACCCTTCCACATCTTGTCCAAAGCAGACTCTGCCTGGAAGTTACCGGCACCCAGAGTACCAAACAGCCAGTCTGGACCGGAAATGTAGTCGGCATCGAGTTCCAATACCTTAGGGAACTCACCCCAACAGAACATATCGTAAAGCCAGTTGCTATAAACACCTGTCACCCAAGTATCAACAGCCTCCTTGGAATCACCGACATTGTCGGGACCAATCATGCTCTCTGGCTTTTCTGTCAAAAAATCGTTGCAGGAAGTGGTAACCATCGCTCCACAACCCAGCAAACAAGCTGACAATATATATTTATTTATTCTCATAATTATTCTATCTTTATATATATAATGTGTATCTATTAGAATGTAGCATTAACACCGAATGAGAAGGTGCGAGCTGATGGATATGAGTAGATATCCACACCACGACGAGATGAGTCGCTACCAAAAGCGTTCACGTCTGGGTCATACCAGCTATAGTCAGTGATGGTAAATACGTTGGTTGCTGTGAAAGTGAACTGCAAGCGCTCCAAACCTACACTCTTGAATGGATGATTCCAGTTGTAAGTGAGGCTGATGTTCTTGAGCTTGATGTAGCTACCATCCTCTACATAGCGATTACTTACCAGGAAGTTACGCTCATAGCCAGAAGAAGCCTTAGGCCACTTAGCGTTCTCGTAGCTATCTGCCTGCCAACGAGAGTTGTATGCATCTACAGGGATGTTACCGATATTGCCCAACTTGACATCCTGCAAGTTACCATTGAAGATGTCGTTGCCATGTGAGCCCTGGATCATGAAGCTGAGGGTAAGATCCTTCCATGTCAAGTTGTTGGTCAAACCCCATGTGTAATCAGGGTTGGTATCACCGATGATAGTACGGTCTGCCTCTGTGATCTTGCCATCACCATTGAGGTCAAGATAACGGATTTCACCAATCTTTGATTTCGCGGTAGCATCGCTGGCAAATGTGTACTGTGGATCTGCACGTACGGCAGCCTCATTGTTGTAGAAGCCATCCTCTACATAACCATAGATGGCACCAATAGGACAACCATTGCGCTGGATAAACACGTTGTCTGCACCATACCACAAGGTATTGGCATACTGGTCACCATTCAAACCGCCTATCTCATTCTTGTTGAATGCCATGTTGGCGTTGATGTTCCAATGCCAGTCGTGGCTGTCAATAGGAGTAATACCCAATGTCAACTCAAGACCCTTGTTGGTTACATTACCAGAGTTGGTCAACTTGTTAGAGAAACCTGTAGAAGAAGGAATCTTTACCTCCTGCAACAAGTCGCGAGTCTTCTTATAATAGTAATCTGCGGTGAAAGTCAAGCGGTTATTGAACCATCCGAAGTCAACACCAAGATTATACTGAGCAGTTGTTTCCCACTTGATGTCAGCATCAACAGGACCACGCCAAGAAACCATAGCGGAACCGCTCTGGATGCTACCGTTAAATGGATAGTTGGCTACACCAAGCTGTGGCAAGGTACGATATGAACCGATACCCTGATTACCTGTCTCACCATAAGAGAGACGGAACTTCAAGTTAGAGAAGATATTCAAGTCCTTGATAAACTTCTCCTCAGAAGCACGCCAAGCGAAAGCTCCAGAAAGGAAGGTAGCCCACTTGTTCTTGTCAGTAAACTTAGATGAACCATCGGTACGTACACTGGCAGTGAAGAGGTACTTGTCCATCAAGGTATAGTTGATACGACCCAAGAATGAAGCCAAGCGCTGAGTACCCTTATCACTGGCAAGTGTTGCCTTATCAAGAGCACGACTCAAGTCATTGTCCTTGGTCAAGTCATCAGGGAAGTTAGATGCCAAGATTGAGCTATTGTCCCAAGAAGCACTTTCTACTGTGAAACCTGCAACGGCATTAAACTTATGAACCTTTGCCAAAGTATAATCGAATGTCAACAAAGACTCAGCTGTCAAACTCTTCCAGATATTGGTAGCACGGCTGGCCTTACCATTGGTTGGAGCCTTACCCTCCTGAGTATGACGATCGTAGTAGCTGCCACGATGAGAATCATTGTAAGAGAGACCCAAGTTCTGACGGAACTTCAAGAATGGGAACAGCTTGATTTCAACGAAGGAACTACTGAAATAGTTAATGCCATGCAACTCATCCTTCGCACTGTTTACATAAGCTGTAGGATTGGCTGCCAACCAGTTGAGGTCATCCATCTGAGTGGTATCCGTGTTAGGACCATACGTTGGAGGGAACAGCAAAGCAGAACGTACAACACCGGTGTTGTAGCTCAATGTGTTGGCAAAATTGGTAGTACTGTTGGTAAAACTCTGGTTTGTACCTATTTCCAAGCAACTGTAGATATGGCGTGCGATATTGGCACGAAGTGCATAACGCTCATATCCGGAATTCTTGATGGTACCATCCTGCTTGGCATAGTTGCCTGAGAATGAATAGTAACCCTTGTCATCACCACCGCTCACGCTGAGGTTATAATCATGCTGGAAAGCAGTCTGGAAGATTTCATCCTGCCAGTCAGCCACGTCAATCTGGGTAGCGTTTCCATACTCATCATAGTACCAACCTGGGTGAGCATAGTCCTCAGGTTTACCGGTATACTTACCTGTATTATAATTAATGTGACCATCATTATAATACTGATAGCCCCATTTACCAGGATATGGCATATTAGTAGTACGAGAGCCCAAATAATACTGGTCGTTAGTAACCTGTTCATTCTGATAACGGGCATAGGTTACAGGATCCAGCATATCAATCTTCTTAGAGATATGAGAGAAACCCCAGTTGCCTGAGAACTCAACCTTAGGCTTACCCGCCTTACCACGCTTGGTAGTGATGATAACGACACCATTGGCACCACGGGAACCGTAAATAGCTGTAGCTGAGGCATCTTTCAGAATCTCGATATTCTCAATATCATGAGGGTTGATCATGCTCAAAGGGTTACTGCTCTGCTCATTGGTTGTAGCACCATTACCTGGAGTTGAACCGGTATCGAATGGGATACCATCTACAATATAAAGAGGTTGAGAAGAGGTAGAGAATGAGTTGGCACCACGTACCACGATACTCATACCACCACCAGGAGCACCATCGCTCTGGTTAATCTGCACACCGGCAACCTTACCCTGCATACCATGTGCCAAATCAAGAGCACCGCCCTTCATCAGGTCCTCACCTTTCAGAGAACTCAAGGCACCACTCAAGTCGCTCTTCTTCATCGTACCATAACCTACGACAACAACTTCATCCATCACCTTGGAATCTTCCTGCATCGTAATGGTTATCTGTGACTTACCAGCCACATTGATGACCTGGGTCTTCATACCCACACTTGACACCTTGATACGTGTCTTCCCCTTAGGCAAAGTAATACTGAAGTTACCGTCCATGTCGGAAACTCCTCCCGTACCTGTACCTTCCACGATAACGCTTGCGCCAATCAGAGGTTCATTGTTCATGCTACCATCTAGGATGGTACCCGTCAACTTACTCTGGGCGAAAAGCTGGCAGCTCATAACAAGCGCCAAGAAAGCAAAAACTATTCTTTTCATAAATTATTATTATTGTTGTTAATTGTAATCGTTGTCATTATCATATTGTTATTCATCGAAATCAAAATGTATTATCATTTAGCTGATTGTTTTTGTATTTCATTTCGGTTGCAAAGTTAATACTATTATTCGATACTATATGATATTATTTTGCCGATTACTAACATTTATTTGCTTTTAATAAAAAAAAAGGTGATAAATCCACCTTAAATGAACTTACCACCCTTAATACTTATATATCAACTATTCTCCTATTTCGTTTTAAACGCGAAACATAACAAACACGTTTTTGCCGTAGAGATTACTGAACGTACTTCTTACCGTTCTTGATAACAATACCCTTGTAAGACTTGCCAACTTGCTGACCTGCGAGATTGAACACCTTTGAAGACTTAGCTGCAGGAACCGCAATAGCTTGAGAGATACCTGTTGCTACATAATCTTTTACACAAACGTAAGCACTTGCCAAAACAAACTGAGCACCTGCAGGACCCTGAAGATAAATCTGCTTTACAGAGTTCTTGGCTGCAGCATTAAGAGACACCTCTACAGATGTAGCACCTTCTGCGATTTCAGCCTCGCCATTAGAAGCACCATTATACTCAACAACCAACTTGCCATTAGTAGCAGTAGGAGTAGCGAAGTTGACAACCACCTTATCAAAATCGCTGTAGTCAGCCTTGTCAAGCCACCAGCCCTTACCAGACCAGTCTTCGCCAATGGTTACTGTCTTAGAGGCAGCATCATAGGTAGAGTTACCCCAACCAGTTGGTAAATCACCGAGATTCAAATCTGACTTCTGAGGTTTGTTACCTGCTAACACAGCATTGTACTCCTCTTCTGTACCCACATACGCACCTGTCACAACAAGTTTACCTGTGGTCTTACCCTGAAGATAATACTGTGCAAACTGATCACTATACTCTTCATTCAGCTTAACGCCTAAAACCAAAGTGCCAGCAGCAGCTTCTGCCGCAACATCCTGATTATAATCAGTAGTATATTGAGTACACAGCTTAAAATCACAGGAAGTCTCACTGAATGTCACCCAAAGATAATCATATTCAGAGAAGTCGGTACATTTCTTTGGTTCTGTCTTACCATCACCAGTTACAAAACCAACACCAGCACCTTTCCACGCGACAGTAAAGGACAAAGTATTACCCTCTACAGCACATCCATCACCCCAAGAACCAAAGGCTGTTGAAATCTGTTCAGCAGCGTTAGCACAGAGCGCCATTGCCAAACCACATACTAAAGTAAAAAACTTTTTCATAAGCTTAATTTTTTATAGGTTTTAAATTTATAATATTATTGTTTATTCTATTACATGAACTGATTTATCATGTTTACCGCTGCAAAGTTACAACAAAGCAACGAGACTAAGTGATATTATCTTGCTCATTATCAATACTATTCTTTACACATGCCGTTTTTTTTTAGAATTTGATGCCATTTATCTAAATATAATTAGTATTTTTGCAGCGCAGTTACAGCAACTGCACGCTTTTTTTTGATTTTAACCATAACAAAACCCGATATGAAGAAAATAGCATTATCCTTACTGGTAGCTCTGAGTTGCATCTCAGCCAAAGCTGCCGACGGCAAGTCGCTGTTCGTATCATTCAACGATGGAAGCAAGATAGAGTTTGCGCTGAGCACTCTACCGGAAGTTACCTTCGGAGATGATCAGATGACCGTGACTTCCACTGCCACTACCGCCAGTTACGAACTGAAGAAGGTTTCGACCTTTACTTATGGTACAACAACAGGCATCAAGCAGGTAGAAATCAACAACAAGTTTGCCTTCGAAGGTGATCGCATCATCGTGGAAGGCACCAACAACAAAGTAAGAGCCTTCGCACTCGACGGAACGGCAGTAACCCTCTCTCCTATTCTCGCCGGCGACAAAACTATCATTCCACTGGAGGAGTTGACTCATGGCGTATACCTTATTATAATAAATAACAAATCCATAAAAGTAGCAAGACAATGAAAAAGATATTACTCTCACTCCTGGCAGTAATGATTTCATTCACTGCCTTGGCACAAACTGACTGTTTCAAGATTACCATCAACAATTCTGAAGGAAAGCAAACTGAATGGAAACTGACAGGCAAAGGCTGTACGGTTAGCAGAATGAAGCATAACGCCAACAACCAACTGGAAATCTACCAGAACGGGCAAGATGCCGGAGCAAAAGAAATTTATGACATCAACAAGATTAATAATATCGTCTTCTCCATCTTTCACGAAAGTGATGTGGACGATATAACTCTCGCCGACCCATCTGCAACAGAAAAGACTAAACGGCTCTACAAATATCTGCAGCAAAATTACGGCAACAAGATTATCTCTTCGGTCATCGCCAACGTTAACTGGAATACCCAGGAGGCTGATAAAATCTATCAAGCAACTGGCAAGTATCCTGCCATGAACTGCTATGATTTCATCCACATCTTCGTACCTAAGCAGGGTTCCAACGGATGGATCAACTATAACAACATCACCCCAGTGACAAATTGGGCAGACAAGGGTGGACTGGTATCGCTGATGTGGCACTTCAACGTGCCTAAGACAAAAAGCACAGTTCCAGGAACAGACGGTAGTGGCGTAACCTGTACCCCATCTGAAACCACCTTCAAGGCTGCCAATGTATTTACAGCTGGCTCTTGGGAGAACAAATGGTTCTATCAGGAAATGGATAAGGTCGTGGAAGTTTTGCTGAAGTTGCAGGATGCAGGCGTTGTAGCCGTTTGGCGTCCTTTCCACGAAGCTGCCGGTAATGCCTGTCTGAAATCTGGTGCCAGCTGGGGTAAGTCCTGGTTCTGGTGGGGATATGATGGTGCTGAAACTTACAAGAAGCTTTGGCAGACCATGTTTGATTACTTCCAAAGCAAGGGCATCCACAACCTGATTTGGGCTTGGACTACACAGAACTACAATGGTGATGCCAATACCTATAACAATGATGCCGACTGGTATCCTGGCGACAAGTATGTAGATATCATCGGTCGCGACCTCTACGGTTATGATGCTGCCAAGCAGGCTCAGGAGTTCAAGGAGATTCAGGCACGCTATCCTGGTAAACTCATCGCTCTGGCTGAGTGCGGAACTGATGCCAACAACAATACAGCTACAGCAGGTATTGACGAAGCTTGGAACGCTGGCGCGAAATGGAGTTTCTTCATGCCTTGGTATGGAAGCAACATGCCATCCAACGACTGGTGGAAGGCAGCATTGAGCAGCAAGAACGTGATTACCCGTGACCAGGTGAACCTGAATGCCAACTACGTAGAGGAAAGCGCAGTAGATGCTGTGAAGAACATGGGCATCGGTACCAATTTCGGCAACTGCACAGATGTGGTAGCCATGTGGATGAACATGAACAGCAATTCTGTTACTGATTTCGAGAAAGCTTGGGGACAGGAGCCAACGACCAAACCGATGGTAGATTTCCTGAAGAAGAACGGTTTTAATTCCGTCCGCATCCCCGTTACCTGGTTCCAGCACATGAAGGCAGACGGAACCGTGGATGAAGCCTGGATGAACAGAATACAGGAAATCGTTGATTACGTCATTGATAACGGAATGTACTGCATCCTGAATGTTCACCATGATACAGGTGCAGACGATAAGGATGTGAAGCACTGGATCAAGGCTGATGAAGCCAACTATAAGGAGAACAAGGAGAAGTTTGAATATCTCTGGACTCAGATTGCCACCCGTTTCAAGAACTACGACCAGCACCTGGTATTCGAAGGTTACAACGAGATGCTTGATGCCGACAACACCTGGAATGCACCAAAGAGCGCAAGCAGCTACAATGGCTTGAATGGTTATGCCCAGAGTTTCGTGAATGCAGTACGTGCTACCGGTGGCAACAACGAGACCCGCAACCTCATCATCAATACCTATGCTGCAGCTAATGGTGACGACGTATTGAACAACCTCGTCATCCCTACCGACAAAGTGGATGGACATATCGCCGTAGAAGTTCACACCTATGCTCCATGGGATTGGTTTGCCAAAGGCAAGTGGGATGCTTCCTGCAGCAAGGAAATCGCTGATATGTTCACCCGCCTGAACAAGAAGTTCATCAGCAAGGGCATTCCTTGCATCATCGGTGAATACGGTACTCACGGAAGCAAGAGTGTCAGCAAAAACAGTTCTGCCAGCGAGATTCAGGCTGCTGCCGACCAGGCTGCCGACATCGTTAAGCAGGCAAAGGCATACGGCGTAGCCACCTTCTACTGGATGAGCATCTTCGACGGAACAGACAGAAGTGTGCCACAGTGGACTTTGCCTACCGTAGTGGAAGCAATGAAAAAGGCTTATAATGAATAACAAATTATGAGAATCAAATATATTATATTGATGTTCGCGGCCCTCCTGGCTTTCTCTTCATGCGGTGAGAAGAAAAAGAAATCGTATGATGAGATTGCCATGAGCGGTCTCACAACCCGCACAGAGAATCTGAAAACCAACATCAAGGCGTATGCCAACAAAGGTACGCTGATAGGCCAGATGTATGGAACCTTAACCGGAATAGGCTGGAATCGCTGGCAATGTGACAGCGACCGATGCGACTTGAAAACTCTCTGCGGTTACAGACCGGCTGCAAATGGATATGAGTTGGCTGGCATTGAAAATGGAAAATCACAGAACATAGACGGCGTTCCGTTCAAGGCTATCCGGGAAGATGTGCTGAAACACTTTCGTAAGGGAGGCTTACTCATCATGAACTGGACAATGCCTGATTATAACGGCAATAATGATATGCTGGAAGAATATACCAAACAGGTTGCCAAATATCTTGATACACTGCAAGATGGTTATGGTATCAAAGCACCTGTAGTACTCAATCTTCTTCCTATAGACGGTAAGACATGGTACTGTAAACTCAGCAAAGACGACTATATCAGTCTTTACAAGAAGATACAGGATCTCTTGGATGACGAGAATGTAACGAATGTAGTTTATAGTTATTCTGAAACCTACCAGCCGGGCAAGAATCTGATGGATCGCTATCCGGACAACAAGATTGATGTGATCAACGTGACATATCTGCAAAGCAAAAATGCCATCGACCTCCCACTCTACCAGAAGAGCATCAAGGAGATTGTGAAGCAGGCTCTGCCTTTTGCCCAAGACCACAACAATGCCTTCGGACTGACAACAGGAGTAGAATCTATTGGTGATTCCAGTATTTTTTCAGAGACATTGCTTACAGTACTCAAGCAGCATCACATAGCTTACCTGATGTTTGGCAGAAACCAGGGAGAACCGATTGAGGAGCATTACTATACTCCATATCCTGGTGTATCGAACAAGAAGACTCATGGTTTCATGGAAATGATAAATGATGAAGTTTGTGTTTTCCTGGAAAAGCTAAACGGACTATATCTTGAACATTAATCAATGTTCGAAACGGATAAAATCAAAAAGAGAGGGCATTCACATACCCTCTCTTTTCTTATCAACAAACTAAAAATATAACTCTATACTACTGAAGTTTATCTGGAGTTCGAATGAGGCTCACTTGATTCTGGGCAGGATGTATCTGAAATTACGTCGCGACGTATCTGGCGCTGCGTCGGGACGCATCTGTTACTGCGTCGGGACGTACCAGATGCTACGTCGGGACGCAATTTCGGGAACACCAAAAACGCCTGAGTATCGCTATTTTTATGGCAATATATGGCAGATTATGGCAATTAAAAAGCTATTGCAATATCGGTACATTCTCATAATCAAACAGTTACCGAATTACATGGCAATATGGCAATTCTTTTACGAAAAAAACATAAAAGTATTATTATAAAAAGTCAAACAAAAAAAGGGTGCACCATGAACAGATGGTACACCCTCCTAAAACAACTAACAATTTCACTAAACTTATAACTTACCAATCTTCTTCATTCTGTCTACCTGCGTCTTTACTACATCCAATGTAGATTTATCGGTAGAGAAAACGGAGTTCAGACCTTGCGCTTCCTGAGCAGGATCACCGGTGTAGTCATCACCTACCTGCCACTGCTCATGCTTAGGATTGGCAAAACCGCCCCATCCCCAGAAGTTACAACCGGCAAAGTAACCGCCAGATGCAGCATTGTCGCCAACAAGACTGAACACATACTTATAATATCCATCACGTGCTTCTGTTGTAGAAGAAGTTGAGAAAGAGAAACCATCACGAGGATAGCCGAACTCCTCCATCACCAATGGCTTCCTGATACGTCCGCATACCTCAAGATGTTCATCAATATACTCCTTGGTGTTCTGGCAGGAGATTCCCAAATCTTCCTGCAAATGGTCTTTTCTCGCCCAACTCCAGTTGTATGGCCAAAGATGAATGTTGCAATAATCTACATTCTTGTCGGCACAGATCCGTTCCCAACAGTTCAGTTCACCTTCACATCCCCATTTACCTTCGCTACCGATAGAAATCAGATGATTCTTATCGAGCGAACGGATCAGTTTACTCGCTTCACCCAGCCACTTTTCGAAAGCAGGCAACTGCTCTTTGCTGAAAGCACGAGGCTCGTTACCTATCTGCCATGACATGATGGCCGGGTCATCCTTATACTTCTTCTTTGTATATCTGTTGGTTCTCGTAAGTATGAATTTCACATAATCATAGAAAAGCTGATGCGCCTTTTCACAGGATGCATATTTGGCGACGAAGTTCATGAAGGCAGGATAGCCATCTTCGTTAGGACGGGGAGCCTGACCCAAACCAGCCTGCTCCAGGTAATAGCCATAACCGCCACTCCATTCCCAGGAATTGTTCAGATAGAGCACGGCCAGCATCTTGCGTTTGCCCATCTCCATCAGCAGATAGTCGAGACCGGCAAGAATCGTATCGTTATAAACGCCCGGAGCTTCCTGCAGCGTCGGCTCAACCTTGGTCTTCACTCCTCGCTTTCCATCAGAGCCCACCAGGATGCGGAGATTATCAATGCCCATCTCCTTCATCTTATCGAGTTCCCTACAGAGACGCTCACGGTTGCCGCCCTGACCTTCTGAACCGAGGATTGCACCATACCAGAAATTGGTACCTACATAATAATAAGGTTTACCATCACGAACGAAATGTCCGTCCTTTACCTGCACAAAGTTTGACTTCGCTGAGATATTGCATGTAGCCAATGCCATCATCAATAAAATAAATATCTTCTTCATTTATTATTTAAGTTTACAGTTTAAAGATTCATTTTCGGTTGCAAAGATACTAAATAAGGGCAAAAAAGCATGATACTTTTTTGCCCTTTCTACATATAAATCTAAACTATGCTTATTTATTATTGCTTTTTCTGCTTTTTTCTAAGGTTTCGGATAGATTTTCTGGTAATCTTCCATCCCTTCGGCTGCTCCCTGCATCACACCTTTAAATATATAGGAGTCGGAAACTACCTGCTTCTTTCTGTCGAAGATGGTCATGTGAGGAAGAGGCTGCACATTGATATCCCAGACGTATGGGATAAGACCTGCCTTCATCATTTCGGCAGTCACCGCACCATACCATGCCATCATACTCTCATTATGCTTCTCCTGATTTCCACCGAAGAGAGAGGCATCCTTACGGTTGGCACCATATTCGCCGATGACTACCGGATAGCCCCGGTCAACAAACTTCAGTTTCATCTTCATCACCTGATTGGTGATATGCTGGTAGGCATCCACATTTTTATTATTATACCAGATGGTATTTACGGTTCGTCCCTGGTCATCGGCAGGCGCATGTCCCTTCCAATAGAGAGCCACCTTGCCCCAATCAGCATCCTTTTCCATCAGAGTAAAGGTATAAGGATCATAGAAATGAACCTCTGCCATCAGACGGTTCTTCGCATTATCTTTCAGACGGGTGATGTCGTAAGAATCCTTGGCAGCCAAATCAATCTCGGTCTTTGGAGTCTGTACGATGAGCACACGGCTGGCATTATTACCACCGGTAGCACGGACGGCATCGATAAACACCTGTTCGTATGCCAGGAGACGGTCGGCAAACTCCTTGCTTTCAGGAGCCAGCATGTCGCCTTGAGCCTGCGGACTAGCGCCTCCCACTCCCGGTTCGTTGAGGGCAGCAAAGAGAACCCGCTGGTCATACGTCTTGAATTCCTTTGCTATATTCGTCCACAGCTTGCGGAACATCTCCTTATGCTCTGCCACATTCGCCCCGCTGGTAAAGGCATCATGCTCCATCCATCCGCCATCCCAGTGTTCGTTGATGATGACACAGAGACCGGCATTGAGACCATAGTTCACGATTTCCTTGATTCGTTTCATCCAGACCGGATCGATGCTCATATTCTCTTTATCCGTAAGATGCCCAGCCACCCAGGATGTAGGGATGCGAAGACTGTTGAATCCCTGCTGTTTCAAGCTCCGGATATAACTTTCAGTAGTCTTGTCATTCTGCCATGAAGTTTCCGACTTCAATCCTGCATTATTGGTAAAGACATCATTCCAGTCGCATGCCTCCATCGTATTACCCAGGTTTACTCCTGGAGCCATATAGTGAGCCAGTTCGGTAGCCGTGAGTTTCATCTTCGAGATACGGCCATCCACTGGTTTAACCTGTGCGCCAGCCCAAGCGAAATGAGCGGCAGCCCATATAATCATAACTATCTTCTTCATATATCAATCTAACGTATTATCGGGTTTTGAAGTTATCATGTTGCAAAGATAGCGAAAAAACTGTAGCGTGAATGTATACTTTTGATAAAAGGATAGGTATATTATGTTAGGATATACGATATTTGCACAAAAAAAGGACGCACATCAGAGAAAGATTCCCCCGATATGCGTCCACACCTACTTTATATCAAACCTAAAGACTTAATATTTCGTTTTTTACCATGGGTATTTACCCTGGCTCGCACCCTTCATGATGGCATCGAAGATATACTGTTTCTTCACTACGCCATTGGTGCAATCTATCACGTCACCAGTCTCCCAGTAGCAAGGCACACAACCATTGTCCTTGGCTACCTTGGTAACATACTCGTCGAAGTAAGCCACAGACTTATCGTGCAATTCCTGATTTTCACCTTCTCCTAATGTACGGAAGGTAGCGGCATACTCACCAAGAAGAACAGGGATGCCCTTGTCTACGAACTTAGCCTTCATCTTAGCCATCTGAGCGTCAACCCATGCCTCAGCAGAAGAGTCAGGAGTATTACGGTTGCTGCCAGCAAGTTTATTATCCTTGCCCCAATAATAATACATATTACCCCAATTCTCATCCTTATCCATCAAACAGAACTGATATGGCTCATAGAAGTGAACCTCTACCATCAGACGGTCTGGCACCTTGTCTGTAGGGAATGTTGCCACATCTGTTTCATTTGCGTTGTCCATATGGTTGCAGGTATTTGAAATATCTGCACCGAGTCCCTGAACGATGATTGTACGAGAAGCATTATTACCACCAGTAGCACGAACAGCATCAATCATGGTCTGCTCATATCTAACCACACGCTCCACAGCATATTTATCTTTCCACATTTCCGGCTTACCAGAAGTTTCGTTCATACCTGGCTCATTGCAGGCAGCAAAGAGGAGATGCTCATCAAAATCCTTCATATAAGAAGCCACCTGAGTCCAGATTGCCTTCTGTCTTGCAACGATAGATGGTTCCAACAAATCATTGAAGATATTATCTTCAAGCCAACCGCCATTGCTATCAGTATCACTATCCTTATCATAATGACAATTGAGGATTACATACATATCATTCTGAACACACCAGCTGATGACTTTCTTTACACGATGAAGCCAATTGGTATCAATGGTGTATGCAGGGTCAGTAGAACGATGGGTAAAGTGGGCTGCCCATGCGCAAGGAATACGAACGGTATTGAAACCAGCATTCTTCAAACTCTTGATATACTCCTCAGAAACCTTACCATTTCTCCAAGAGCCCTCACCTGATGGAGCCTCCAACAAGTTGCCGAGGTTGATGCCGGCATACATCATGCTTGCCAGTTCCTTGGCATTGTGAGCCATTTCTCCTTCAGGAACAACAAGAGGTTCACCTGCCTGAGTGATAGAAATCTCCTTCATGTTGGTACCCTGTGTCACCTTGATGAGAAGGCTGCGAGAATCTTCTTTCTTGTTCGTAGAAACTGCGAAAGAATAGTTATATACATTTCCCTCTGCACTACCCTCTGTCAAGGTAAGCCAAGAGACATCCACTTTCTTTCCGGCATCATCCTTATCTCTGACCACAACGAGCGGTTTACTGGATGCCGTCACCGAGAATGTTCCTGTAGTAGCTTCGTTGCTGAGGGCAAACTCAGTGCCCTCAACATGGAAGATTTCAGTAACATCATTATCGTCATCACTACATGCCGCCATCACGAAACAGAAACATAAGGCAAGCATGGTTGCAAATATCAATTTTACTTTCTTCATAATCGTATATTTTTACGTACTACGTTATTTTTACCACTGTGGTACTGGGAAGAGGCTATGAACAGTGAACTTAGCGCGCATAGACTTATTAAAGCCCAACTCTCGCATCAAATCACCATCCTTGACACCAAATGCACAATTATCCTTTGTAGCACCATAGCAATTAAATAATTCCAAACGATACTTAGGATTCTCATTAGAGTCAATCACCTTAGACTTATCGTAAGAAACAGCCTGACCGTCAAGATAGAATTCATCCAAAGTACTGTGTGTGCCTGGGAAGAAACCATAAAGGTCAGCAAACTCGATAAAGGTCATGATAGTACCACCTTCAAAGCCAGAACCTTCATAAGTCATATCGAACTGATTGTTCTCGAGAGAGTATTGACCCTTGTCACTCTTGACAACTTTCAAGGTAGAACCATCGTTATATCCCCACAACTGAGCCTCACCTTCACCCCAGCCACGAACGGCATTGAATGTAGGAGTATAGACACCAGTACCATCACTAGTTGTAGAAACTACAGTGAATGTTACCTCCAAGGTTTTATTGAAGGCAAGAGCAGGTTCACCAGCTTCACCAGGGCCTCCACTAGCTCGGAATGGAGAATTCTGAGCAGTGCCAGTACCCCAGATATTGAACAACTCTATACGATAGTTGCCATTCCCCTCAAGGTCACCATAATGGAACTTGTTGGCATCAAACTTCAAATCCTGTCCATCAGCCTTGATGGCATCAATGCGAACCAAAGCCTTAGGGTATTTGGCAGCAAAGCCTTCCAGATCAAGGACGTAAACCTTACCATTGGTACGGGCTTCTGTTGTTTCAAGTTTAACTGTATATTGACCAACAGCCTTTGAGCCACCAGAAACGACAGTTGAAGCGCCATCCCAGTTGCCACCATCACCCCAAGCAGTCAACTTGGCAACATAGCCATTCTTGACATCAGAGGTTACATAGTTATAAATCATCAGCTGACCATCACCAGAACGGATTACACCCAACTGAAGCGCCTCGTCAGAAAGAGACATCACCTTGATCTTGGTTTCATCAGTACGAGTGATACCACCTATATACTCTACAGCATTCAGAGGGTCAATGGTCATTGTGATTGTCTTATTCTTCTCATCAACGGTAAATGTACCTTCAGAATCCTTATAAGAACCATCAGCCTGAACCTGATGAACCTTTACCTTATCATTACCATCTTCATCCTTATAGAATGTCATTGTACCATTACAATGGCTAGGATCAGTGATAGCCCATGACTTAATATTTGCATATTCTGCATCCCAACCGGTAGTTTCACCTACAACTGGCTGGTTATTGGTATAAGAAGCCCAACATGCATCTTTGCCATAGAAGAATACAGGACCTACAAACTTATAATGAGATTCATCTGGTTTCAAGTCAAACTCCCAAGTATTATACAACTTCTCCTTAACAAACTTCACGTTCTTAGCCACAGACACAGGGCGGATAGCCAATGCCTGATATACCGGAGTAGAAGTACGACGGTCTGAATTACGGTCGAAACTGTAGCCCAAAGCAAACTGTTTGTCAGCAGGATTGATAGAACCTGAGAGATAGAGACCATTGATACCCTGACCGGAAACGGTCTGCTGAGTACGAGAACCTGCTGCTGGCAAGAAAATAGAATTACCGTTAGGACCTGTAAGCTTGTAACCAGCCACACCAGCCTGTTCTACCCATTCTTTCTTACACTCATTAAACAACTCCTCAAACTCTTCCACAGTTGGCATTGTCAACCAAGAACCATAAGCCTTGTTGGCAACATCACGATCAGTCTTATAGATATCAGCAGAAGCATAATCTTCCATTAATACGCTGGTCTTGAAACCAGTCATATCACCAAATCCGAAGAGACCACCTAACTCTGTTTCACTGGTAGCACCAACATTATACTTAGCCCACTTGGTAGAGAGACCAAGGTCTACAAGATCATTGTCTGGATCAAAGTTAGACTCAGGAGTAGTAAACTCTCTTTCCTCACCATAAACAACACCATTACCTAAGTCGAGGTAAGCTGTATAGTGATAAGTAGTATTAGGCAACAAGCCCTCTGTCTTTACCTCATAGTTGTCGTTGATACCATCAGCCTGAATACGTACACCCTTGCGGATTTTCTCTGTCTTTGTATCAGGTGACAGGATTATACCGCTTACGGCATCAGCTGGAGCTTTCTCCAAAGAAGCCTGGAATGTAACTGTGGTAGCAGTCAAATCTTTCACACCACCAGTGATAGCCTTGGAATCTGTTAAGACTGCACTGGATACAGTACCCGTATAAGTAACGTGCCCCTGCAAGGTAACGAAAGCCTGATAGTAAACCACCTGACCAGGAGTACCAGAGATAGACGCACTGAACTCAGAGGTACTTTCACCGGTTACCTTCTCAGAAAGATTGTCCTCGGCATCACCATACATGAATCCTACAGTGTAAGATCCGGACGACTGACTTTCGAGTCCCTTCACCGTGCCATGGAAGATAGCAGAAGAGGCTGTAACGTCAGCAGACCCCGTAACAACGGAATTTTCATCCAGCAATGGGGTTGTGCTAGGAGAATAGTCATCGTCAGAGCATCCTGCGAAGAAGATGCTCATGACAAATGCCATTATTCCAAATAATATTTTATTCTTCATAATTGAATTCTATTAAAGTTATTGAATCGTACAAGAAACAATCTCCAAACCTACAGCTGAGGCATCACCATCCAAAGTGCCACAACCATCCAACTGTATAGAAAGGTCGAGGCAGGTGTCAGTAAAGGTAACTGTTGAACCTGACGTATTTCTCAAAGAGACAGTTGTCTCTCCATTAGTATTCAGTTCAACTGCATCAGCCTGTTCAAAGCGCTTTGGTTCCCAAGTACCACCTATAGTCTTATTATCAGTAATCAAAGCACATTTTGGAGTAGTAGACCATGTAATACCACTATTAATCTTAAAGACTACTGTGATAGTCTGATTCTTTTTCAATTTAATCTTGCCAATTTCATCCTTGAAGATACCAGAACCAGAAGCTCCATAGTGCCAGAAACCTAAACGCAAACAACCATTTTCAACCCACATTTTAGAAGGAATCTTAGTTGCATCAATACCGACAATGGTAGGACCAGTTTGTCCACCGCCAATAGCCTTATGGTTAAGGCAAGCTACAAGATAAGTATTGACATTACCGTCAGCATCCTTTGCTTCAGGAATACCAATCATCAACTGACCAGCAGCATCCTCGCCTAAGACTGTAAACTCACGAGTTCTCAACTTGATAGTACGCTTATCGCTAGAAGCTGCAATGATATTAATATACTTATTGAATACCAACTTGTTGCCATCCTTGATTTCCATTCTACCTTCAAGTTCCTGACCTTCGCAGTCTGTACAAGTGAACTTGTAGAAATCCTGACCCGTAATCTTCTCAATAGAAAGCTGGAAGTTATCCACTACAGCATCTGCAGGCTTAGGAGCCCATGTATCGTTATACTTATCACCAATTACAGACTTCCATCGAGCAGCATTCTGAACAGCCATTTCCTGCTTACTTGGAACACCATTCGTATTCGATGTTTCGTATTTAAATGGAGAATTGTTCCACCACAAGATATCGTAAGGCTTTTCTGAATCGAGAATGAATGTAGCCTTATTGCCCACATAGGTCACGTCGTCATGTTCGATAGTGAACAAATCTGTTGCCAAGTTAGGATACTCTGGGAGCTTAGGAGATACAACATCCAAGAGCTTGTCGGCAGCAGGAATACACTTACCCTTAGTATCCAAAACTTCCTGAGAAACAAAGTTCCAGATGATATACCAGTTACCCTCTGAGTTTGTACGACGAGTAGCCAACTGAAGCATATAAGGAGTCAGTTCAACTATAGAGATATCCTGGGTATAGTTAGAGCAAACTGCATCAAAGCCTACGTTGTGCATGGCATAACAATCAGAGAAAGAAATCTTAGGCATGGTCTTCTCTTCCAAGTTCATGTTAAACTTACCAATGAGATTAGAGCCAGTACTAGCTCCCTTAGTTCCAGCCTCACCACGATACATCGTAGCCACACAACCATTCTTGGCATCCATACTGAACTCCATATATGAATCCATATAAGGGTCAGTCTCAGGAATCAACCAGTTCTGGAATCCAGGATCCCAGTTAGGCTTAAAGTTTTCAAAGAGAATATCCTTGTAAACATTGCCGAGCTTGTCATCCTCTGTAAATCCCTTGCCATCACCATCAGGATCATAAGGGTATGCATACATCACAGGGCCAGAACACTGACCGATGCCAAAACTTGCATAGCAAGGAATCCATTTTTTCTTGACACCAGCAGCCAAAGTCTCAGCGTCAGGGAACTGACCACCCTTATAATTCTGATCAGCCAGATAGAACCACTTGTTGTCGTTCAAGAGCGAGAAGTCGTTCTGTGGAAGATTAAACTTGTATGGTTCACCATAAACCACACCACCATTGGTCTCAACACCAAAAGTAACCTCGTAGTCACCAGCAAATGGCAACTCCAATTTCTGAACCGGTTTCTGAGAACGACCTGAAGGAGTAATCCAAAGAGCCGTACAATCAGGAATATTGGATGTCAAGGTCACAACATTGCCATTAATGGTCACGGTATAAGCCTTGCCCTCCACCAATTCCTCAGGAGAGTAAGACTTGCCGCCCATGCTCAAGTCGTCAGGCGAACAAGCCGCCATCAAGAATGTAGCAAATATGGCAAGTACCATATATATATGATTGAATAATTTCATATTTTCCGATTTTTAAATGATTAAAATCAACTATACTTATTACCATCCTGGGTTCTGTGTCAAGACATTACCAGAAAGTGTAATCTGAGTATTAGGAATCTGCATCAAGCCCTTCTTGGTCGTAAAGTTTGACTCCACGAACTTGGTCTTTGCAGCTGTTCCACCATTCTGGACAGAAGCACCATTCTGAGCCTCAGCAATTGTCTTAGCAGCAAAAGCTCCGTCCTTTTCGTAGCGCATCAGATCCCAATAGCGAAGACCTTCGAAAGCAAACTCGATAGCACGCTCCTTACGGATATTGTCAATGCTATACTCCTCTGGAAGTTCACCAGCACGGGCACGAACCTGGTTCAAACCAGAGTTAGAACCTGTCAACTCAGACTGCATCAAGAGAACATCAGCATAACGCATGATGGTATAATCCTGATAGTAGGTGATATTCTGGTGCTGTTCACCGAGTTTGAAACCTACCTCCTGACGGGTACCATCTGCAAAACACATAGGTGCATACTTGCGAGTATAGTAACCTGTGTATTCGTAGGTATCACTCAAGTCAGGAGTGAATCCTGCTTCCTTGCAGCTCCATGCACAGGCAGAGAAACGAGTATCGTTCTTAAACTGCTCTACGAAAGAAGGAGTAACTGAGCAAGCTCCCCATCCACTAGCGATGCAAATATCAGCAGCACTGCGGTTACGAGGACCCAGATAAACAGAGAAGGTGTTACCATCACCATTTCCGTTATAGTCGTGAGTAGAATTGAACTTCATGTTGAGCACAATCTCCTTAGAGAGACTACCCTGACCAGCTTTCCAGGTCTTACCATCATACCACTTACCTGCATAAGTTGTACTCCATGCATACTCTCCGTTAGAAGAAGCATCCTTAGTACAAGCAGGCATCCAGAGGTCTTTGTAGTTAGCCTCCAACTCATATCCTCCATTTACAACCACATCATTGATTGCTACAACAGCATCCGACTTAGAGCAAGCAGGATGCTCCTCACCATAGTAACCTGTATAATAGAGGTACGCACGCGCCATCATAGCCTCGGCAGCATACTTGGTAATACGACCATCATTGCTATCACGACTGTCGAGCGGATAAGCATCGGCAGGAATATTGGCAATAGCATACTTGAAGTCATCAAAGATAGCCTGGTAAACATCCTTAACCGGTGTACGAGGAATGTTTTCCTCAGATGGTGTCAACAGCAAAGGTACATCACCGAACAGGCGAGCCATATCAAAATACAGGATAGCGCGGATGGCGCGAGCCTCACCGAGAATGCGCCCCTTCACCTTGTCATTACCACCCCAATTGATGGTATTCTCTGCAGCAATCAACTGATTACAGCGAAAGATAGCTGCATAATAGTTCTTCCAGTCTGTATTAAACAAGTCGTTATACGAAGGAGCGATGCTAATATCAAACTGGTCTATCACATTGTTATTCTTGGCATCAGAGAGTCCCAGACCAGCAAAAGCCTGATCTGAAGCAAACTCAGCCATCAGATACATGCCGACACCCGCATCAGTATAGGTGCGTTGCCATCCATCATAACAGCCCACGAGATCAATCTCTGCTGTCTCTGCATTACTGTAAGCAGTTTCTGAGTTGAGGTCGGTCTTAGACTCTGTATCCAAGAAATCATCGCACGAAGTAAGTGTCAAAGCTGACAAAATCAACGCACTCATGAATATATGTTTTCTTTTCATATCACTTTCAATTTTAGAGTTAGAATGCAACATTTACACCTACAATGAAAGTACGTGGGTGTGGATAGTAACCCATATCAACTCCTGATACCCAAGAGTCGCTACTGTTACCATCTGTACCATTGTATGAACCGATTTCCGGATCCATACCATCATACTTGGTCAAAGTAAAGAGATTCTGCACCTGGAAATAGAGGCGCAACTTAGAGAGACCCTTCCAAGAGATAAGTTTCTTGAAATCATAACCCAAGGTAAGGTTCTGCAAACGGATGTAGTCACCATCCTGCAAATAAAGGTCTGAGAACAACCAGTTACCTACATCTCCGTATGTAACACGAGGCATCTCATTACTTGTACCCTCACCTGTCCATCTGCCTAAAATGCGATGGCTGTAATTGCCCTGTGAGCCACTAGGGTCACGGTAAGACTGTGCAATCTGGAAACCGGCAGCGCCAGTGAAGTTTGCACTCAAATCAAAGCCCTTATAACCAAGGGTAAAATTGAAACCGAAAGTATACTTAGGAAGACCATTACCCAGGTCTACCTTATCGTTAGCATTGATAGTACCATCATGGTTGACATCAACATACTTCACATCACCAGGCTGTACATTTGACTGGAGCACACCATTACCGGCAGCAATCCAATTATTAATATCCTGCTGGTTCTGGAAGATACCTGCAGTCTTGTAACCCCAGAAGTAACCGATAGCATGACCATTCTCTGCACGATAGAACTCTTCTGCATTCTGATAAATCTGGTTGGTAGCACCATGGATGATACCATCCAATGTAGGAATATTACCTACTTCATTGTGGTTGTATGCGAAGTTGGCACCTACACTATAAACAAAGTCCTTGCCAATCTGATCATTCCAGGAAAGACCAAGTTCGACACCCTTATTCTTTACATCACCACCATTGATAACAGGACCTTGGGTACCTGCTGTTGCAAGAACAGGAGCCTGTACCAACCAATCCTTGGTATTTTTGATATAAGTATCGAATGTAAGAGAAAGACGCTGCCGGAGGAAACGGGCATCGATACCGAGGTTGTACTGTTCAGAAGTCTCCCACTTCACTTTCTCATTTGCCAAGCGGCTGGTATATGCACCCATTACCCAGGCATCTGTACCACCAGTAGCACCAAAGTTATAGTTAGTCTTTGAAGTTGTAACAGGAGCTAAATACTGGAAGCAGTTAACATTGGCATTACCAACCTGACCCCAAGAGAGACGGAGTTTCAAGAAATCCAACCAAGAAGCTGTAGACTTCATGAACTTTTCCTCTGTCAGTGTCCAACCTGCAGAAACAGATGGGAAGTAACCCCAACGGTTGCCTCTTGCAAACTTAGAAGATCCATCGGCACGCATGGTTGCGTTAACCATATAACGGTCTTTCCAAGACCAGCCCAAACGAGCGAAGAAAGACTGTCCACGAGTAGGGTTATATGGAGCACCGCTGATGGTACGGTCGCTTGAACTTTGGTCGGTATTCTTGACATAAGCATGATCCCAATCATTGAAACCAGCGGTCAAGCCATAACCGGTACTACCAGAAGAACTACCATCATACTTAGAAGTCTCACTACCAATCAAGGCATTGATATGATGTTCCTTGATATTGAAATCATAAGTCAGGGTATTAGTCCAAACCAGAGAGATACCACTACCATCACTCTGACTAACCTTAGTGATACCATTACCACTCTGTGGAGTAAACTTATAAACAGGAGAAAAAGAACGATAGTCTGAACCACCGTAATTAACAGCAAAGACTGTCTTGAACTTCAAGTTCTTGATAGGTTCAATCTGAACATATACATTTGCATCAACAGAAGTAGACTTGCTCTGATTGTAACGGTTCATCATCATGGTACCATAAGGGTTACCATCATTCACATTCCAGTCAGAACTCTCTGTAGAATTAAAGTTACCATTGGCATCATAAACAGGAACCAAAGGAGAGGTTGTAAAAGCACCACGAAGGTTATTGTTATAAATATTACCTGTGTTCATACCACGGCTATCCTTATAAACAAAGCCTACATGCTCACCTACAGTAACCAAACCATTGAACATTTTATGCTCTGAATTGGCACGAAGGTTATACCTCTTATAATAAGAAACGTCAGAACCGCCAATGAGACCGTCCTGTCCTGTATAACCACCAGAAATAGAATAAGTAGAAGTCTTGCTACCACCGGTAAAGGCCAAACTGTGGCTTGTGGTCAATGCACCATTATCTACAGCCTGGTCAATCCAGTCTGTATTATTGATAACACCCTCTGCATTACGAATACCTCTCAAAGACATCCAGTCTACAGGAGACATACCTGAGTTGAGGCGAGCCTCATCCATAATTGTCATATACTCAGAGGCATTGAGCATACTTATCTGGCGCCCCAGAGTCTGCCAACCTACATATCCATCGTATGTAATTTTGGAAGAACCTTCCTTACCGCTCTTGGTTGTAACGAGGACTACACCATTGGCAGCCTGCGCACCATAAATAGCAGCAGAAGCAGCATCCTTCAATACATCGATGCTCTCGATATCGGCTGGGTTCAGGGTTGTGATATCACCACCCACACCATCAATCAAGTAAAGAGGCTGAGAGTTTCCAACGGTACCCAAACCACGAATGGTAACACTCATGGCAGCACCTGGCTGACCAGAAGTAGAAACGATGTTAACACCAGGTGTCTGTCCCTGCATGGCAGAAAGAGGGTTGGTGGTGTTAAGCTTGGCGATGTCGTCACCCTTCAACTGAACGGTAGCACCCGTCACCAGCTTTTTCTTCTGAACACCGTAACCTACTACGACAACTTCATCAAGTGACTGCTTGTCTTCGTTTAAGGTTACGTTGATTGTCGAACCTGTGACTTTAATCTTTTGGGTGATAAAGCCCAGATACGAAACTTCGAGTGTTTGTCCATTCTTTGCTTCAATGGTAAAGTTACCATCCAGGTCAGTAACGGCACCCGTCTTTGTACCCTGCACCATGACACTTGCACCAATCAATGGTTCATTGTCACTGCCAGAGATGACAGTACCCTTAACCGTCTGAGCATTGAGGACACCCGCTCCGATTCCTAACATTGCCTGGAACACCAACATGATGGCTACCAGAACAACTTTGCAGAGCATGTGGCTCTGCGAGAATTTCTGAGATGTTTTTCTCATAATTACTTTAGGTTTAAATTAATAATTGTTGCTTCTAGGTGTAATATAGGTCCTATGTAACATAGGTCGAATATTGCCTTTATATAAATAAGGTATAAGCCTCGGTTATGAGGATTGCCTCGATTTATCGTTGTTTACATTTACTTTTCGTTGGCAAAGATAGATAAAAAACAGACACAATGGGGTATGTTTTGGTTAATCAATTACGTATAAAATGTTTCGCAACCTACATTTTTTAACGAAAAAGCACCAAAATGTAGCATAAAATACATTTTGGTGCAAAAATTGCTTAATTAATATGATATTTTATCAACCCCGGCATCGGAGCTTTCAAAATCTGGGAAATCTTGAGATGAAACTCATCCTCCATCACATTTCTCAAAGGTGATTCAAAGTAATGAGCTATGCTTCCAACAAAACCAAGCATCGGGATTTCTTCTTCCAAGGATGAATGCCATGCCTTCATGCCTGGCTCCAACTGACTTATATCCTCGGTGCTCGCCTTGACATATTTAATATAAGGTGTGAGATTCTTTGCGTAGAACTGATTGAAACTCTCCAGTATCATACGATAGAGTGACATGGCTTCATTCAGTTCGTCGGTTCCATTCTCGTGTTTCTCCCCTTCTGCTATCTGTTCTGAGATAAAAGGACAGATGGAAGCCAAGAAGCGATTGGCAAGCGGCTGTCTGTACACCTTATTAATAATAGTAGGATAATCCAAGCCCGACCAGGCTAGATATTTATTCTTTAGCGATACAGGCAAAGTGCCCTTGAAGATACCATTGAGGAAAAGTTTTCCGATTACTGCCCCACTACCCTCATCGCCCAGGATATATCCCAACGGAGGCGTGTTCATCACAATCTTCTCTCCATCGTAAAGACAACTGTTGGCACCGGTTCCCAAAATACAGGCGATACCCGGTTTCTTGCCAAAGAGGGCACGGGCTGCTCCCAGCATATCACCTTCTGCCTCAACCTTGGCTTCGGGAAAAGACTGCTGCAAGAGTGATTTCATGCGAGACTTCATCGCCTCGGTTACTCCACTGCCATAAAAGAAAACCTCCTGAGGCTGCTCTGACAGAACAAGTTCCTTACACAATACATCCAATATTTCGGCATCACTCTGATGAATCGGACTGATGCCCTGCGTCTTACAGGTAACCATCACGTTACCCTGTTCATCAACCAGAGCCCAATCGGTCTTGGTACTGCCACTATCTGCTATGAGTATCTTCATATTCTTATCTGATTAATTAACGTATCCTTTGACGTTGCAAATGTAATCAATTTATATGAAAAATGCAAAAGATAACCCTAAAAATCGAACGTAAAGGTGCTAATATATCAAAAAAGGCGATTTTCTCTTTGCTTTTTCACGAATTATTAATAACTTTGCAGTCAAATTTACTAAATATGAAGAAGAGACTATACATCATAATTCTGCTGATGGTGGCATTCGTGCTGCCAAGCAACGCAGTGCTCAAGGAAGCCAACCTGGACACAACGCTCTATATGCTGCGTACAGAATTGACCAACTATCACATAGACTTGGAGAAACAGAACCAAGCAGCCAAGGCTCAACAGTTGGCTGTGATTCAGGAGCTCATCAGTATTGTGAAACAGGCTGACCAGAACTCCATCATGCTCTATTCGCAGCGCAATGGGTATATTTTCGACATGACGTATGCCTGTCATGAGGCTACGGAACAGTTTAAGAAGTTTAAGTCGAAGGCTGTTCCTTTCCGTCAGATGATCAAGAAGAACAATGTTGAGGTGGCGCGTTTCGATTCGCTCATCAACTATCTCTACGGCATGAATACAATGTTTCTCAGCGAAGAAGCACAGGTAAACCGAAACGTTGACCTGACTCTGGCTGTCAATATCCGCCGCCAGCTGGTAGAGAAACAGAAACAGCTGCAAGCCTATGTGCAGGCTTACGACAGAACCGACCGTAAACTGCAGGCACTCAACGACTATGCCAACCGCAGATACGAAGATATCCAGAACAGCATCTTCAATAATGGAGGCGACAACTATCTGCGCATACTCCGTAACTTCAGCATGAACTACAAGGAGGCGAAGACTTCCGTAGCAGAGAAATACAAGCCCGTACCGGGCATGATGTCGCAATGGGATGTTCGTATCATCTTCATCCTCTTCGGTATCATCATCTTCTGGGGTCTCATCTCCATCTTCCTCAATCTCTTTACCATCCGCATCGTGATTACCCAACTCATGAAGCATGGTATGTTCGAGAACAGAAAGGAAAGTTTTATGGCAAAACGTCCATGCCTTATCATGGCGATGACAGTAGTAACCTTCGCAGTCATTTTGGGAATCGTAAGAATGGCGGTTACCCAGAACTTCGTGATTATGGCGAGCCAGTTGCTGGTAGAATATTCCTGGCTGGTTGGCGTTATCCTGGTATCCATCCTGCTACGTGTAGACAACGATAAGATCAAGAATACCTTCCGTATTTATTCGCCATTGATGCTGGTAGGTTTCATCGTTATCGTGTTCCGTATCATCCTGATACCAAACGATTTGGTAAACCTTATCTTTCCTCCGGTCCTTCTGCTCTGCGCTCTCTGGCAGTGGAATGTGATAGGCAGAAAGCACAATCAGGTATTGCGTACCGACAAGACATACGCATTCATATCGCTTGCCGTATTCGGAGTAAGTACCATTTTTGCCTGGACAGGTTTCACACTGCTTGCCGTCCAGCTTATCATCTGGTGGACCATGCAGCTTACCTGCGTGCTTACCATCACCTGCTGCGAGGGATGGCTCAGCGTATATGCCAAGCGTAAAAAACTGGCAGACAAGGCGATTACCGACAAATGGCTGTATCGCTTTATCTATAAGGTATTACTCCCTATTTCAGGCGTGCTCTCGTTCATCATCTCTATCTATTGGGCTGCAGATGTATTCAACATGAGTGATACGACATGGGAGATATTCAACAAGGATTACATCAAGACCAGCAACTTCACTGCATCGCTTTTCAGTATTTCAGTGGTAGCTTGTCTGTACTTCCTGTTCAACTACATCAACATTACTTCTGTAGATTTCATGCGTCATCACTTCGAGAAGGCAGACCCGACTTCTGCTGCATCAAAGATTGTGATGTTCAAGAACGTGATGCAGGTGATTATCTGGGGTATCTGGCTGATGATAGCCCTGAACGTATTCCAGGTTGGAAAATCATGGCTGCTTGCTATCTTTGCCGGCTTATCAACCGGTCTGGGTTTTGCATCAAAGGATATTCTCGAAAACATCTACTACGGCATCTCTCTGATGATGGGCCGTGTAAAGGTGGGTGACTATATTATCTGTGACGGCACCCGTGGTAAGGTGAGCAGTATCAGTTATACATCTACGATGCTGGAGGCTACCGATGGTTCGGTCATAGCCTTCCAGAACTCGCAACTCTTCTCCAAGAACTACAAGAACATGACCAAGAATCATGGTTATGAGCTGGATATTCTGGAGGTAGGTATCGCTTATGGCAGCAATGTGAAGGAAGTGAAACAGATTCTCATCGATGCCCTCATGAAACTGGACTGTATCTATCAGGAAAAAGGCGTGAAGGTGTTATTGAAGAGTTTCGATGACAGCTGTATCACACTCAGAATTGTGGTATGGGTGAACGTGCTTACCCAAGCCATCGATGATGCCACCATCATGGAGTGCATCTACGATACGCTCAACGATCACAACATCGAGATTCCGTTCCCACAGCGTGAAATTACAATTAAACAAGTTAATAATTAACAGTTTGCAGTTTACAGTTAATAGCAGGTTTACTCCCTATTAACTATAAACTATCAACTATAAACTATAAAAAATATGGCAACATTCATAGCAGGTCCTTGCGTCATCGAGTCAATGGAACTATTGGAAACAGTAGCGCAGGAACTCGTCCGCATCAACGAAAAGTTAGGAACTAAAATCATATTCAAGGCTTCATTCGACAAAGCCAACCGTACCAGCATCCACTCTTTCCGTGGTCCAGGACTGGAGAAAGGACTCCAGATGCTGGGAGATATCAGGGAGAAGTACAACCTTCAGGTTACAACAGATATTCATGAGAGTTATCAGGCTTCAGCAGCAGGCGAAGTTTGTGATATTCTCCAGATTCCAGCCTTCCTCTGCCGACAGACCGACCTTCTGGTTTCTGCAGCCAAGACTGGTAAAATCGTCAACATCAAGAAGGCACAGTTCCTGAGCGGTAGAGATATGAAATATCCTGTAGAAAAAGCATTGGAGAGCGGTGCCAAGGAAGTTTGGCTCACAGAACGCGGCAACTGTTTCGGCTATAACAATCTCGTGGTAGATTTCAGAAACATCCCTGACATGAAGGAGATTGTGCCAAATGTCATCATGGACTGTACCCATAGCGTTCAGCGCCCGAGTGCAGGTGACGGCAAGACCGTAGGCGACCGCAAGTTCGTACCAGCCATGGCTATGGCAGCCAAGGCATTTGGTGCCACCGGTTACTTCTTTGAGGTACACCCAGATCCAGACAATGGAAAGAGTGACGCTGCCAATATGCTGGAATTAGACAAGCTGGAGGCTCTCATAGCAGATTTGCTCGCTTAACAAAGTATATTAATTAACTTGCCTAAGTATATTAATTAACTTGCCTAAGTATATTAATTAACTTGTCTAAGTATATTAATTAACTTGTCTAAGTATATTAATTAACTTGTCTAAGTATATTAGTTCCATTCAATAAAGAACATTTATTATAGAATATAATGAATCACAAGATAAACGATATTGACGACATGACAGTCCGCTCGTATGGAGAGCAAGCCCTTCGTGACGAAGCTCAAGCCATACTCGATCAAATTTCCTACATGGATAGTAATTTTGAGAAAGCAGTTGATATGATGTTCCACTGCCAAGGCAAAATCATCGTAACCGGTGTGGGCAAGAGTGGACACGTAGGTGCCAAGATTGCCGCTACACTTGCCTCTACAGGCACACCAGCCTTCTACATCAATCCACTGGATGTCTATCACGGCGACTTAGGTGTGATGACCGACAAGGATGTGGTTCTGGCACTGAGTAACAGCGGTCAGACCGATGAACTGCTTCGTTTCATCCCGATGGTACTCCACATGAATGTTCCTATCATTTCCATCACCGGAAATCCAGATTCTCTGCTGGCAAAATACTCCAACCATCATATCACCGTAAAGGTAAAGAAGGAGGCTTGTCCGCTGAACCTCGCCCCTACCAGCAGTACAACTGCAGCATTGGCTATGGGTGATGCACTGGCTATCGCCCTGATGCAGGTACGCCACTTCAAGCCTCGTGACTTTGCACAATTCCATCCTGGTGGAGAATTAGGCAAACGACTGCTGACTACAGCAGAAGACGTAATGCGCAGCGATGATATGCCTATCATTCCTAAGGAAATGCACCTGGGCGAGGCTATCATCCACGTAAGCAAGGGCAAACTGGGATTGGGTATCTCATTGGATGAAGACAACCACGTTATCGGACTTATTACCGATGGTGATATCCGACGCGCCATGGAGAAATGGCAGGCAGAATTCTTTAACAAGACTGTAAGCGACATCATGACCACCACTCCGAAAATGGTGACTCCGAAGACGAAGATTTCGGAGATTCAGCGCATCATGCACAAGTATAAGGTACATACGGTACTGGTTGTTGACAAGGATAATCATTTAAAGGGCATTGTAGATCACTATGCATGTATGGTGTGATTTTAATTAATAATTTATAGCAAATAGATTATTAGGAGTTGACATGAGACTCAGAGAGATAATAACGACGATAACACTGATGCTTGCCAGTTCGCTGTGCAGCGCACAGACTAGCGATTCATTGATCGTAAATCAGCTTCGTGGGAAAGGAGTCAGTTTTTCTCACGATAATTCAGTAACCCTTCTGATGAATGGTCAGGAAAAGTTTGATGATATGTTCCAGGCAATCCGACAGGCTAAACATAGTGTACACCTGGAATACTTTAACTTTCGCAACGACAGCATCGCCTCCCTCCTCTTCGACCTGCTAGCTCAGAAAGTCAAGGAGGGTGTGAAGGTGAGAGCCTTATATGATGGTTTCGGAAACTCTTCCAACAATAAGCCTCTGCGAAAGAGACATCTCAAGAAAATCCGTGCCAATGGTATAGAGATTTATGAATACAAGCCCCTGAAGTTTCCATGGGTACATGCAATCTTCAACCGTGATCACCGTAAAATCGTTGTCATCGACGGACAGATAGCCTACACAGGTGGTATGAACGTTGCCGACTATTATATAAAAGGTACGAAGGTTGTAGGAGAATGGCACGATATGCACTGTCGCATCGACGGAAGCGAGGTGAATACCCTACAGAAGATATTCCTCAAGATGTGGAACAAGGTGAGCGGACAGAATGTGCACAGCACTGAGTTCTGGAGATATAAGAAGAAGGATTATCTGGTAGAGAATCTCAAGCCAGATACTACAGCAACAGCCTACAGAAAGATGGTCGGCATCATCAACCGCGAACCGCATATTACAAAGGATATCATCCGATATTTCTATGTGAATGCCATCAATGATGCACAGGACAGCATCAAGATTATCAGCCCCTACTTCACCTTGAGTCATAAACTCAAAAAGGCATTGAAGAATGCTGTGAAAAGAGGAGTGAAAGTAGAAATCATGCTCTCTACCAAGAGCGACATTCCTCTGACTCCAGACTGCGGCTTCTATAATGCCCACAAACTGATGAAGGCAGGATGCAATGTTTGGATGTATACGCCGGGCTTCCACCATACCAAGATCATCATGGTAGACGGCAAATTCTGTACCGTGGGCAGTGCCAATCTCAATGCACGAAGTCTACGCTGGGACTATGAAGAGAATGCAGTGATTGTGGATTCTTGTACTACCCAACAACTGGTACAGCTCTTTGATGGGGAAAAGAAAGACAGTTTCTTACTCAATGAGAAGAACTGGAGAGAGTGGCGTACGGGCTGGCAAAGATTCAAAGGATGGTTTGCGGCAAAGGTACTCACTCCATTCTTGTAAAAACAAGATATAAGTATAACCCAACTATCACTAGCAGAAGTAAAATAAACAGAGATGAATGAAGAAATGATGAAAGCCATGGCTGGCAAACAGATGCCGGAAATGGCAATAGTAGAGAGCAATACACTCGCCGCAATGGGACTCAGACAACTGCTTGAGTCGGTGATGCCCATGATGAAAATCTCGACCTTCGGTTCGTTCCGTCAGTACGAGGCAAACAATCCAGACCACTTTGTTCATAGCTTTGTATCTATGCACATTGTACTGGAACACCGTTACTTCTTCACACAGGGCAACAGGAACCGCCACGTGATCGTTCTAACACCCAGCAACGATCCCAATTCGCAACTTGCAGAATTTCATTGTCTCTGCGTCAATGTACCAGAAGGATACCTGATAAAAGAGCTTCTCAACCTGCAGCATTCCGGCCATCCTCATGGCGAGCATATCCCTGCCATGCCCCCGGTTACTCAGGAAAAAGTTCTGTCGGATAGAGAAATAGAGGTATTATCTCTGGTAGCACAAGGGAAAATCAACAAAGAGATAGCCGACCAACTCTGTATCGGACTGACTACAGTGATTACCCATCGCAAGAAAATACAGGAAAAACTGGGATTAAAAAGTGTGTCTTCACTCACCATTTATGCTGTGATGCATGGTTTTGTTGACATCAATATGATCTAGCCTTCACCATAAATAGTGATGCAGAATCATCACATACCTAAATATAATGATAGCGCCTTCCCCTCATGTGAGAGGAAGGCGCTATCATTTTAGAAAAAATAACATTATTTAAACTGATATTTCACAGATAAACTACAGCTTTACAGAAGAAATATCAACCAAATTGTTCACGATGGCATAAATTGTAAGACCTGCAGGAGAGTGAATCTGAAGCTTTCGGGCGATGTTTCTGCGATGCGTAATGACCGTATTGATAGAGATAAACAGGTGGTCAGCAATCTCCTTGTTGGTCATTCCCTGAACCAAAGCAACAATCACATCTTTCTCACGGTCGCTCAACTGTTCATCACTCATCGGAGTCTGATTAATCATGCTCGAAATCTTAGCACTCACATCGTTCTGCTTCAGTTTACGCTCTGCATTTCTTACAGCAGGAATAAAGATTTCTTCCTCAACCTCAGAGTGATGGGTGAGCCATTCCTCATTATTATATATATCATAAAGAGTGGCGCTGAGCTGATTATTATGCAAGCCATCAGAAGGCAAATACTTGATAATGATACTCTTGAGTTCCTTTAACTTCATATCTACCTGAGCATGGTGCTTCGAGAAGGTTTCTATATCAAAGCTTGCATTGGCATTACCATCGATAAGGGCCTGAACATAAGGGAATACCATCTTCTCTTCATACTTCATGTGGTTGGTGATGCTATGAGCATAATCATCATAGAGTTTCAGGATGAGGCGAGCCAAATTATCCTTTTCATCCAGCGCTTCAACCAGTTCCTTGCGGATAAAAGGTAACTGGAAATCTATGTAGTAGGCATGCGATGCCTTGAGGTAATGCAATAGAGTCGGTAACGACAGACGGTCGGCATTGTCATACTCTTTATAACCATTGATGGTATAATTGACCACAGCCAAGAAAGTATAAGTATCCACCTGCTGTTCTTCGCAAACTTCGCTCACAGTTTTATCACCAAAGCCCAGGTTGATGCCGAAGCTGCCGAGGCTCTGTAAAATGTTATAATTGTCTCTAATGATGCTGATCATCTTGTCATCAGCTTCATACATCTTCTGATTTTTCATCTTTCTTTATCCTTAAATGAAAACATCCTTGTATCAAGAACATTCATAATGTTTCTATTTCGGTTGCAAATATACAAAAAAGTTTTGAAACTCGCAATACCTAGAAATGGGGATGCCACAGTTTACCGATTTTTAGGTATTGCAAGATATTTTAAAACTCCGTACCTTTGCACCCGAAATCGAGAAAGAGCGCAGTGATGATTGCCACTCCCGAGCGGCAGAGCTGCGTAATTCCTTATTAAGCTATAGGGCTTTAAGGAGATACTAGGCCTCTAAAGTGTCGAGACCGCAAGCAGACATCTGCGCTCTTTTCTTTTATATAAAGGATAATACGAAAATAATAATTCTAAAATAATAAAGATGAACAGTTTAAGAATTGGATTGATGTCCGCTGCCCTGGTTGCCGGTTTGGCAACGGCAAGTGCACAAACTGTGGCTGCCGACAGCGTGATGCAGCACGTGAATGGCAAGCGCCTCAGCGTAGGTGGTTATGGCGAGGTTGCCATGAGCCGCAATTTCTATAGCGACGCAGGTAACCGTTACTCTAACGCTAATGCTTACAAGAACGCTCCTTCACATGGTCGTTTCGACATTCCTCATGCAGTCATCTACTTGGGTTACGACTTCGGTAAGGGTTGGACCATGGGTACTGAGATTGAGTTTGAGCACGGTGGTACAGGTTCTTCTATCGAATATGAGGCAGAAGAGGCTATTGAGTACGAGCAGGAACAGGAGAAAGGTGGCGAAGTTGAACTGGAGCAGTTCTGGATTCAGAAATCTTTCGGTCATTTTGCCAACATCAAGATGGGTCATATCGTTGTGCCTGTTGGTTTGACCAATGCTTATCATGAGCCATTGAACTTCTTCACTGTTTATCGTCCAGAGGGTGAGAACACCATTCTCCCTTGCACTTGGCATCAGACAGGTTTGAGTTTCTGGGGTAAGTCTGGCGACTTCCGTTACGAGGCTCAGTTCTTGGCAGGTTTGAACGCATACAAGTTCAGCCGTAGCAACTGGATTCAGGGGGGTACACAGAGCCCTTATGAATTTGAGGTAGCCAACAAGTATGGTGCAGCAGTACGTGTAGACAACTATACTATCCCTGGTCTTCGCATCGGTTTGAGCGGTTACTACGGACAAGCCATGAGCAACACCACTCCTTACGATGCTGTGTATAAAGATATCAAGGGAAATGTATATGTAGGCGCTATTGACTTTACCTATAATAAATACAACTGGATTGTACGTGGTAATGTGGACTATGGCTACGTAAGTGATGCAGACAAGATTTCCGACCACACTTACCCAGGCACCGCATTGGTAAAACCAAATGAGTCTGGCAAGAACAAGTACTTCGGTAGTCATGCTGTAGCAACCATGATAGAGGCAGGATACAATGTGTTCTCACAGATTCCATCTCTACGAAAGAACAACCAGAAGCTCTATGTATTCGGTCACTATGAGTACTATGACTCATCTGTACACAACACTACATCAAAGTGGACCAACAAGAAGATTCTCGCAGCTGGTATCAACTACTATCCTATGAAGCAAATCAGCGTAAAGGCAGAGTACAACCATCGCTTCTTGAAGTCAAAGTACAACGATGAGCCTGCTATCAACATTGGTATTGCATACGAGGGCTTCTTCCTCTAAAGCATGGACTAGGAAACATTAAAAAATAAACAATAAAATCAAAACACAAAATGAAAAAAACATTCAAAAACGTCATGATGCTCGTAACGGCCATGACACTTTCATTGGGTTTCGCATCATGTAGTGATGACAATGATGATCCATCAACAGGTAACGACATCGTCCCTTCAGCAGAACTTTCTGCTGTAGCTAACACTTATGTGAACGATGTGGTTTATCCTACATACCAGACATTGCGCGACAACAGCAAGACATTGCACGAGGCTTGCACCAAGCTCTATGCCAATGCAAAGGCTGGTTCTTTGTCTGACGCTGATGTAGAGGCTGCCTGCGAAGCATTCAAGAACGCACGCCTTCAGTGGGAGCGTAGCGAAGCATTCCTTTATGGTGCTGCTACTGACCACGAAATCGACCCACATATTGATACATGGCCATTGGACCACGACCAATTGGTTGAGGCATTGAACGATGCAACAGTAATGGACGGCATTAAGAACCAGGGGTCTAAGTATGTCTTTGAAAAGAACGGAAAATTCGACTCTACATTGGGTTTCCACGGACTTGAGTTTGTACTTTTCCGCAATGGCGCTGCACGTAAGGCTGCCGATTTCGCTGCTAATGAGACAGAAGAGGGCATGACATCAGTTGCCGGTATCGACGAGCTTGCATTTGCTGATGCAGTATCTGGCGACATCTACAACATGACAACTTTGCTCCACTATGGTTGGACACAAGACAACACTGATTACTCTTGGATTAACAGCAACTGTAAGTGGGTATTGAACGTAGCAGATAACAACGAGGAAGAAAACACTCACACTGGTGGTAAGAATGGACTCTGCTCTGCTGGTATCGGTTATGGTGCTTGGTTGCTCAAGGGTGCTACCCAGGATGGTTGGTTCCAGACATGGCAGGAAACATTGGAGAATGCATGCGTAGCTGGTTGCTCTAACATCTGCCAAGAGGTTTACACTCAGAAATTGGGTCAGGCTTTCCGTGTAGCATCCGGTCAGGGTGGCACTACAGAAGATGGCGCGAAGGAGTCAAGAGACTACATCGAGTCTCCTTACAGCAAGCGCTCTTACATCGACTACCAGGACAACATCTATTCTATCAAGAATTCTCTCTATGGCACTCGTGACGTTACAGCCACAACTCCTGTAACCAACTCTATGATGAACATCATGAAGAAGTACAACTACAGTGGCTACAACGACATCAACACAGCTCTCAACGAGGCTATCGCAGCATTGGAGACTGCCAAGAACAGCAGTTCATTCGTTGCCGATATCGCAGCTATCGAAAAAGCATACAAGAATGGCACTATCAATAGCGAGGCAGCCTATACACGTGTGAAGACTTGCATCGACAAGATCAACAATCTCGATGAGGAGTTGAACAAGGCAGGTGCTTGGTTCCGTAAGATTCGTGCTTCTAAATAAGCCATTCCATATCTTAGGAAAATAAGAATATAATACAAAACGTAGCCTCTCCAGATTCCTGCAAAGAAAAAGGAGGGCTACGTATTGTCACGTTTACAAAGTACATTACAAAAATACATTATGAAAAAGAATTATGCATGGATGTCAATGGCTCTTGCCATGGCACTCACATCCGTAAGTTGCTCCGATGACAAGGACATTGAAATCGTGGAGACAGATGCCAACTACGTAGGACAGGATGTTGGCAATTTCACTGCCGACGAATGGTATCCAGGTGGTAAATTGGGAACCACCGAGAATACAACAGCGAGCTGTTATAGCGACCAGACTCCTTATGTTGACAACCATAAAGATTTATTTGATGCCTTTTTCCAAGGTGAACAGATGTTTGAGCGTCAATACACACTCAACACTGGTGCTTTCAAGGGACTCGGTCCTGCTTCCGTCCGCACATCTTGCATCGATTGCCACCCAGAGTATGGTCACGGCAAACGTATGAACCAATTCGAGACTCGCTATAGCAATGGTAATGGTTATTTGCTCGTAGTTTATCACCCACTTGATGGTGCCAACAGCAATGATGGTGGCTATGTAGCCGAAGTAACAGGTATGCCTCAGACACAAGCCGCTTCTCCATTCAAAGCTCCTATCGACGAGAGCATGATTAACCTTCAATGGCCACACATCAGCAAGATGGAAACAGACGAGATTCCAGCCATGCAGTTCCCTGATGGTGAGAAGTTCGACCTTATCTATCCTGAGATTTCTATTCCTAAGGGCGCATTCCGCACCTCTCCTACCCCATACGAGACAGGAAACGGTGCTGTAGCTTGCCGCTTGGAGTCAACCATCGGTATCGGCGGTACAGGCTTGATTGATGCCATCCCTAACGAGGCCATCAAGGCCCAGTATGCCGCAGAGGCTGCTTACTTCAAGAAGGCTGGTCTTACCGTATCAGACTATATCAACCCTAGCATGTGGGATGCAGAGGCAAATGATTTCGCATCAGGTGCATTCTATACCACATTCGGTCGTGACGCAGCCAAAAAGAGCAAAGATGGTACAAAAGACAGTCGCACACAGAATGTAACAGGTGGTGTTCATGCAGATGGTACTCCATTCAACCCTAACACAACAGACCTCAACAAGAAGATAGTGAAGCGTTATACATACGCTTTGACCCGTGGTTCTTTGCAAGACGGTCCTGGTGCAAATGCTATTTGGAATATCACCAACGTAACTCGCCCAGACCGTCCTTTGCTCTACACCACTGAAGCTTGGGCTCAAAAGATGTCCGAGGACACTGAAGTTATTGCAGCCATCAAGAAAGATCCAAGTTCTCCTTACTACGCAGATGGTACGGACGAAGGTATCAAGAATGCAGTAAGAGTTCTGTTGGATCCTTATACCAATCAGTTCGACAACAACATCCACAGATTCACAGCAGAGCAGAGCATGGATGACTACTATGCTTTCATGGTATGGCATCGTGGTCTCGCTATCCCTCGTGCTCGTAACTTGAACGACCCACAGGTTCAACAGGGTAAGAAGCTCTTCATGGAATGGGGTTGTGCTAACTGCCACAAGCCATCTTGGAAGACAGGCGACGACAACTACATCACCTCTAAGTATATCGCTGACAAACCATTGCCACGCTATCAGAACCAGACCATCTATCCATACTCAGACTTCATCCAGCACAAGCTCTACATGAAGAATGACATTCATGGTTCTTGGTGCCGTACCACTCCACTTTGGGGTCGCGGCTTGTCATTGCTCAACACAGGTGCCGAGGATCGCTTGCACGACTGCCGTGCCCGTAACGAGGTAGAGGCAATCATGTGGCACTGCTACAGCAAGAAGAGTCATGCCTATCATTCAGCCATGAACTTCTACAAAGCATCGAAGAGCGATCGTGATGCAGTGGTTAAGTTCCTGCGTTCTATCTAATCATAAGATATTACAAGAAGAAACAAAAATAAGAAAAGCTGCCAGGCTATCAAAAGCATTTGGCAGCTTTTTTTATCAGAATCTCTAAATATACGTATAAAATCTTGCTCGTCTCCGAATAATATCGTAATTTTGCAGCGGAAATTCTATCAAGATTCCAACTAAGTATGGTTAAAAAGATTATATTCATTCTTTACATCCTTGTGCTCGTATGCATGGCTGCCGCCACCATCGTGGAAAAAAGCCAGGGCACGGATTATGCCCATGCCCACTACTATGGAGCATGGTGGTTCATTCTAATCTGGGCAGTACTCGCTGCCCTAGGTGCGTTCTATATCATCAAAAGAAAAGTGAAATGCGCTTCTACATTGGCACTCCATCTCTCCTTCATCATCATCCTTGCCGGGGCATTGCTCACACATATATCGGCTAAACGGGGCATGATTCATCTGCGCATCGGTCAGCCTACAGATACTTATATGGCTCAAGATGAAGAGCAGGGTATGAAGGAAGAGAAACTCCCTTTCTCGCTCTGCCTGCAGAAGTTTGAAGCGAAGATGCACGATGGAACCAACGCCGTGGCAGACTATTCTTCAAAATTCACCGTAATAGACGGAGATGATAAGAGCGAAGGCGAAGTTTCGATGAACAACATATATTCCCACCGGTCTTACCGTCTTTATCAGTCATCTTACGATGAAGACGGCAAGGGAAGCGTGCTCGCTATCAATGCCGATCCATACGGCATACCAGTCACCTATACTGGCTATGCGCTGCTCTTCATCTCCCTCGTATGGATGCTCTTCGACCCAAAGGGCGGTTATCGCAAACTACTGAAGAGTCCTTTGCTCAAGAAGGGAGCCTTGATGACAGCACTCATCCTCAGCATGGGCAATATACAGACACTGCATGCAGAATCTGCAACAGGCAATCTCCAAAATGCTGTATTGCCAAAGGAAACTGCAGAGAAGTTTGGCGAGCTTCATATTCTCTACAACGACCGCATCTGTCCGGTACAGACCTTTGCCCTCGATTTCTGCAAGAAGATATATGGAGCCAGAAGCTATCAGGGATTGACTGCAGAACAGGTACTCTCTGGTTGGGTATTCTATGGAAATACTTGGGCAAACGAGCCTTTCATCAAGATCAAGAGCGGAGAAATGAAAACAGCGATGAATCTGCCTGACTATGCTTCGCTCAATACTTTCTTCAATCGTGAAATGGGTGGCTATACCATCGGACAGTATGTTCAGGAATACTATAATGGTCAGCAGGACAAGTTCCATCAGCAAGCCGCCGATATCGATGGCAAGATACAAATCATCATGGAGTTGCGGGAAGGTATCTCATTGAAGGTTCTTCCTTACACCTTCACCAAGAATGTGAAGGCTACCAAGGATCATTCATTCATCAAGGCTGGCACTACCACGTGGTTTTCACCTGTAGATAAGTTGCCACAGGCCGTGGAGCACCAGCATGCGCTCTATATCAGGAATGTATTCTCTCTGCTGAATGGTGATGTAAAGGCAGGCAATACGAGCCGTGTAAACGAGTTCTTCGTCAAGATGAAGAAATATCAGGAGGTTAGTAGCGGTAATTCGCTGCCAACAGCTACACAGTATAAGGCAGAACGCATCAATAATGCCTTTCCTTTTGCCACCATTCTCTTCATGGCAAACCTCACATTGGGCTTCATTGCCCTCTTCTACACCATCTATCGCATGACGAAGAAGAAAGAAATCAAGGTATTGAACATCGCTTTGCCTATCTTGCTTGGCGTATCCTTCCTTACCTTAACCTTCGGATTGGCATTGAGATGGATTATCAGCGGCAACATACCTATGTCTAACGGATATGAAAGTATGCTGACTGTAGCCTGGTTCGTGATGCTTATCAGTATTCTGATGCAGTTGCGCATCCGTATCGTGATGGTATTCGGCTTCCTGATTTCAGGATTCTTCCTTCTGGTAAGCCATATCAACCAGATGGATCCTGCTATCGGACAGATGATGCCGGTATTGAACAGTCCGTTACTCAGCATCCATGTCAGCATCATCATGATGAGCTATGCCCTCCTATCGCTCACCTTTATCTGTGGCATCATGGGTATCTGCCTTCGCTCTCATGGCGAAGAGCTTCAGGCTCTGAGCCGCATCTTCCTATACCCTGCCCTCACCACGATGGGGTTCGGCATCTTCATCGGAGCCATCTGGGCTAACGTGAGCTGGGGTAATTACTGGAGTTGGGATAGCAAGGAGACGTGGGCGCTCATCACCTTTATGATTTATGCAGTAGTAGTGCATACGCAGAGTCTGCCGGTCTTCCGCAAGCCGCTGGTATATCACATTTACATCACCCTGGCATTCATGAGCATTGCCATGACATATTTCGGAGTAAATTACTTCCTTACCGGAATGCACTCGTATGCATAGCCCATCAGAAGACAGAATATATTTAGTCTTAAGGCAAAATTTATTTTCCCTTAAGGATAATTTTATTTTCCCTTAAGGATAAATATATGATAGTGTTGACATCAATCTAATCATCATGCTCTTCAAGAAGGGAGAAATCCATTCCCCCACACTCTTTTTATGTTTTTTTAATATCCTACGGTAACAATTGTGACCGTAGGATTATTTTTTAAGCCGTAATTTTGCAGCCGGAAACCAGGAATGGCAG
>ERZ1035025.53-NODE-53-length-76470-cov-116.637859_pt1 | contig 76470 bp, 54 predicted proteins | sample MGYA00520619_ERZ1035025 | MGnify/ENA primary metagenome ERZ1035025 (study PRJEB33766, sample SAMN09781742) | gut metagenome | biome: gut microbiome | host: Homo sapiens | place: Madagascar | study: EMG produced TPA metagenomics assembly of the PRJNA485056 data set...
TCCTTTTATCAAGAGCCTCAGATTTCGAAAGATTTCTGAGGCTTTTTTGTTTTTCATGCAGTTTTGCTTTCTTATCGCAGCTTTATCCCACAGATTACGCGGCTCCTTTTATCTTTTTACCTATTCGGTCCTGGATTTTGTAAATGTGTATAGATTCAAAATAAAAAAGGCTGACCAATAAGGTCAGCCCAATTTGATATTATTTGTTTTTACGGTGATTTCGTGTCTTCTGCTTTGACTTTTTCGCTTTGATGGAAGAAGTATTAGCTGCAGGCTTTTCCTTGCGTACAGGAGCCGAATCGCCGGCTAGGGTGAAATCTAGTTGTTTCTTCTCCAGGTTGGCTTGCGCCACCTTGATGCGGATAGCATCGCCTAATTGATATTTATTATGGTGACGACGACCAATCAAACAGAAGTTCTTTTCGTCGAAGTCGTAATAATCGTCAGCGATGTCGCGCATCGGAATCATTCCTTCACAATGGTTTTCGTCTATGGTAGCATAAATTCCGTAAGAAGTAATACCGCTTATATGGGCATCGAATTCCTCGCCGAGTTTATCTCCCATGAATTCTACCATCTTATATTTGATACTGTCACGTTCTGCATTCTGTGCAATCTGTTCCATTTCAGAGCAATGCTCACAGAGTTCTTCGTAATGTTTCTCGTTGGCACTTCTGCCGCCATCTGCGTACTTGGTAAGCAAGCGATGAACCATCGTATCCGGATAACGGCGGATAGGTGAGGTGAAGTGGGTGTAGTATTCAAATGCCAGTCCAAAGTGTCCGATGTTGTGAACAGAGTACTTTGCCTTCATCATGGCACGGAGTGCAACCATCTGGATGAGATTATTCTCTGGTTTTCCTTCGCAATCAGACATCAACTTGTTGAGACTTCTTGCTGTAGCGCCCTTCGTACCCTCTGTTTTCATCTTATAACCAAACTTCACAACGAATTCACGCAAGGTTTCCAACTTCTGTGGGTCAGGATTGTCGTGAATACGATAAGGAAGCGTCTTTGGCTTCTTTCCTTTCTTTACCTTTCCGATACTTTCTGCTACCGTACGATTGGCGAGTAGCATGAATTCCTCTACGAGTTTATTGGCATCCTTAGAGCGCTTGTAGTAGCAGCTTACTGGTTTCCCCTTTTCGTCAACGTCGAAATGCAACTCTTCGCGGTCAAACTTAACAGCACCATTTTTGAATCTTGCGGCACGCAGTTTCTTAGCCAGTCTGTCAAGCGTAATGAGCTGAAGTGCGTTTTCTCCCTGATAAGGATGTTCCTTGGTTTCGGCTGGAGCAGGTTCGCCAGTACCATCAATCACACCATTTGCTTCGAGGAGTTCCTGTACCTCTTCATATTTATATCGGCGGTCGCTCTCGATGACGGTATGTACGATGCGATAGTTCTTGACTTCGGCATTGTTGTCGAGTTCGAAGATGACGCTGTACGCAAGTTTTTCCTCATTAGGACGAAGCGAGCAGATAAAGTTACAGAGACGCTCTGGGAGCATCGGGATGGTGCGATCTACGAGATATACAGATGTTGCACGTTTCACAGCTTCCTTGTCGATGATACTGCCCTCTGTGACGTAATGTGACACATCTGCGATATGAACACCTACCTGCCAGTTACCATTCTCCAATCTCTGGATACTGAGGGCATCATCAAAGTCCTTGGCATCCTTCGGGTCGATGGTGCAAGTGAATACCTTGCGGAAGTCCTCTCGTTCTTTGTAATCCTGTTCTGTGATTTCGCCGCTTATCTTGTTGGCTGCATCTTCTACATTCTTTGGATATTTATAAGGTAATCCATATTGAGCAAGAATAGAATTCATCTCAACATCATTATCACCCATCTGGCCAAGAATGTCAACAACCTCGCCAATAGGACTCTTGTTTTCTCCATCCGGCCACTCGATAATCCGGACTACTGCCTTGTCATCGGTCTTTCCTCCCTTCACCTTTCTTCTAGGAATGATGATGTTGTGAGCAAAGACATCGCCAGGTGTCACGAGGTAAGCCAGATCCTTATCTACTTTCAGACGTCCTACGAAGGTATCTTTTGCGCGTTCAAGGATTTTGTTGACCTGTGCCTCCTTGATGTGATTCTTACGGCGAGCCAGGAAGGTGAATTCCACCCTGTCGCCATTAAGTGCTCCCATCGAATTACGTTCAGAAACGAAAATAGGCTTCTCGCTATCATCAGGGATAACAGAGTTTTTGCCATTTGCCTTTCTAACGAATTTACCTTCCATCACCTGTATGCTTTGATTCAGGCGATAAGAATTATCACTTACCTTAGCCAGGTAGTCATCCCATGCCATTTCCTCCATAATGTCAATCGCCAGCATCTTGAGCGGATGTGTAGTGAGACGGAGGGAACGGAATATCTCTTTAAAGCTGAGCGTTTCGCCCGGTCTTTCGGCAAAGAATTCCTGCAGCATCTCAGTGAGCTGCGCTTTATTCATTCTTTTGCCACCTTTTTTACCTTTTCCCATAAATTATGACTATTATTAGTTTTATAAGGCAAAGAAACAAAAAAAAAAGGAGAAAACAAAGTTTCTTGGCATCTTTTTTCGTTTTTTATTAAATATGAGGCAAAAAAGGACACTTGTTTCGATTTTTTTTTCATAAGTTGCGTCGCATGCCGCCTTCATCATGCCGTGGTGGGCATAACGGTACACAGCTTCTCCACATCCTCTTCGAAAGTCTCACGATTCAATGCCTTGTTCTTGAATGCTGACCGATAGTTGTAGATAGTGCGAGGCATATAGAACAACAGGGAGGCAATCTCGGAACTGTCCTTAACGCCCAATCTGATGAGGGCAAATATGCGCAATTCGGTGGTGAGGCTCCTGCTATGTGCTGGTTTCACTTGTTCTTCTGGTTTGAGCAAGGCATTGAACTCTTCTATGAACGAAGGATACATGTCGAGGAAGGCGGTGTCGAACTGTAGCAAGAAGGTGGCTGAGTCCTTGTCTGACAAGCGTGAGGAGGAAGTCATGTTGAGCAAGTCGTTTCCTTGTCCCACTTTGATCTTTCGGTGTACCAATAATTCAAACTTGCTCAGTCGGTCAATGAATTTGGCGCATAGGTCGATATACAGTTTCGCCAATCGCTCGCGTTGCTTGTTGGTGTCTGTCAAGCGTGTGTTGAGCAAGTTGAGTGCATCGTTGAGGCTTGATAATTGCGTGTTGCTGTCAGATAGTTCGATACGATGCTTGTGCAGCAACTTGTTTTGTTGTCTATAGAAGTAGAAAAGCACGAGCATGATGATGAGGAGGATGGAAATCCCCCACAAGGCAGCGCGCATCAAGTTGTTTTGTGCGGTTAGCTTCTCTCGATAGTTCTTGACAATGATAGGCAGCTTTTGCGAGATTTCGATGATGCGCAGTCGGTTGTTGTACGCCTTTGCGTCATCCATGGCAAAGTTGATATAGCGTTCGGCTCTAGAAACGTTCTCGTTGTCTTTCTGGTATAGATACATGGCAAAGTCTTGTAACGCAAGATTCTCGCGAGTGCAGTTCTTCAGGTCACTGATACATGCCTGTACGATGTACTCTTCGTATTTCTCGGATTGATGATTTGCACTATAGTTGTTGGCTATTGCAAATGCCGCCATGGCATAGTAACGAGAGTTGACAGGTATTTCCTTCAAGACACGAAAGTAGTGACTCAATGCCTTCTTGTCGTTACGTTCCACGTAAATGTAGTACTCTCCCAGAAAAAAATTGTAACGTTTGTCATTCTTGCTGAGCAGACCGACCGCCTGTTTCAGAAACTCAGCAGCTTTTTGTCTGTACTTGGGAGCGTATGTTGCGTCATGGCAATAGTCAGACCAATACATATATATATAATACTTCGTGATAGTATAGTCAAAGGAAAGAGATGGAGTGAGCGAGGAAAAGTCTATCTCATTGAGCAGAGACATAGCCTCTCCATAAAGTCCACCGATGGCAAGCAGTGATGCTTTTTCTATTCTGCTTTTGTCATGGTAGAACTGGTTGGCGGTCTTATCAGCCAACTCTATGGACTTGTCAACATACACCATGGCGGAATCAAACTGATAAACGTAGTATTCATTGAATAGCTTGTCATAGATAGAAAGTAACGTGGCGGTGCTCTTGTCCTTGTCCATGATTCCCTTGTAGGTGTTGATACTAGCCTCCTTTTGCTTGAAGATTTTGGATCTGTTGTCTAAAAGGCTATCTAAAGTAAAAGAAAGTTTCTCGTTTCTTGTTGCAGACAAATGGCAACAAGAACATATCAATATGAATGTTATAATAATTCTTTGCATGGTAATCTCGCTTTTTAAAATTGTGTGCAAATATACAAAATTATTTTTGGGTAGCCAAATAATAGGCTGTGTTTTTATGAAAAACACTTATTACCGCAAAATCCCCTCCAAAGACGAATGTACTTGATACGAATTTCCGATTATTTGTATGTTGCTCATTATCATGGGAATAAGGGATTTGTCATCATTCGTTTTTGTACTAATCGTGTACTTTGCCGCATGATGGTAGTAGATTATGACTATCTTTGCAGCATCTTTTAACAAAAATAACCATCAACTAAATGTTTGAATTATGAAGAAACCTTTCATTATGCTTATGATGAGTAGTTGCTTATTGTTAACTCCTTCCATGGCACAAGTAGTGGTCAATGATCCTGTAGCAACAAGTCAGGCTGTCATTACTTGTGGCAATGCTCGTTTTACGGTTCTTACTCCGGAGATGATAAGAGTGGAGTATAGCGATCAAGCGAAGTTTGAGGATCGGGCGACCTTCACCATTGTCAATCGTAAGTTGGATGCGCCTCAGTTCACCAAGAGTGAGGATGACACCTATTTATATATAATGACATCCAACCTGAAGCTCAAGTATCGCAAGGGAACTGATCCACGCACCCTTCCAGCCTCTTCAGCCAATCTTACCATCGCTATAACAGGTAATGGTGTTTCTACAGTTTGGTATCCTGGCAAACCAGATCCACTGAACTTAAAAGGAACTTGCCGTACATTGGATGGTCTGATGGGCGATAGCAAGCGTTCGGAAATGGAAAGTGGTTTGGTTTCTCGCTCTGGTTGGGCTGTGATAGACGATTCATGGGCTTCACCTCGTTCTGATGGAGGACGTTCTTATGCCTTGTCTCCTAATAGTGATATGGGGTATCCTTGGTGGACACAGCGTGCAGACAATCATGCCATGGATACTTATGTGTTAGGATATGGCCATAATTACAAGAAAGCTCTTGCAGACTATACCAAGATTGCTGGTAGCATCCCTCTGCCACCTGATTATGTGTTCGGTTACTGGTATAGTAAGTATGCTTCTTATTCGGCAGATGATTATCGCAACATTATGAGCGACTTGAAAGCCAATAAGATACCTACCGATGTGATGATTCTCGATATGGATTGGCATTGGAATGGAAATGCTTATAGTCAGTCGGAAGGTCGTGGTGGTTGGACTGGTTGGTCATGGAACACCAACCTCATACCTAATCCAAAAGGTCTTCTTTCCGAGATGCGCTCACAAAATTTTAAGACTGCGCTCAATTTGCATCCTGCCGATGGTATCAATCAGATAGAGTCGCCTACTTATTTCGCTGCCATGAACAGTGAATTAGGTGGCAAGTACCTGAATGACAGCCGCAATAATATCAATTGGAGCCTTGATTACCCCGACTTTACTAAGTCGTTCTTCAAGAACATCATTCGTGACCATGAGAGCGAGGGTGTGGATTTCTGGTGGATAGATTGGCAACAATATCTTACCAGTCCGTATACCAACTCGTTGAGTGAGACTTTCTGGTGTAATTATGTCTTCTTCAATGAGGCTGCCAAGCGTGACAACCATCGTCCTGTTATCTTCCATCGTTGGGGAGGCTTAGGCAGTCATCGTTATCAGATTGGTTTCTCGGGTGATGCCAATATTAGTTATGAGGCATTGGCTTTTGAACCTTATTTCACAGCTACGGCATCTAATGTGGGCTATGGATATTGGGGACATGACCTAGGAGGCCACATGTTCTCGAACGAGGAGTTGGTAAACAATCCTAACTTGGTGTTGCGATGGATTCAGTTTGGTGTGTTTACTCCTATATTCCGTACTCATGCTACCAGCGATTCTCGCATAGAACGCCGTATTTGGAAATTCTCAAATTTCCCAACCATCTTGGAAGCAGTTCGTCTGCGTTACTCTCTCTTCCCTTATATATATACCATGGCGCGTAAGACCTATGATACTGGTGTGTCAATCTGTCGTCCATTGTACTATGAGTATCCTGAGGTAGAAGAAGCATATACATACGATAATGAGTATTTCTTTGGTGACGATATCTTAGTGGCACCTATCACTGAGAAATCTGATGCAAGAGGTATCACGACAAAGGATGTATGGTTGCCAGAAGGAAAATGGTGGAGTGTGTCTACTAATGAATTGATAGAAGGTCCTCGTTTGGTTACCATGTCATTCACAGATAAGCAGATACCTTATTTCTATCGTCAGGGAGCATTGATTCCTAACAATCCTGCAGACGTGATGAATGTTACGGAACGTCCTTCGCAATTGGTGCTCAACATAATTTCTGGAGAGAATGGCAAAGGTTCCATTTATGAGGATGATGGTGATAATCCTGATTATTCATCTAATTATGCAGAGACTATGCTTAGCCAGAGCTTTGATGGGCATGTAGGTGAGTATGTCATTTCTCCTCGCAAGGGTACATCTAAGGAGGCTCCAAGTAGTCGCTCTTATAAATTGTTGATATACAATACAGATAAGCCATTGTCCGCTAAGGTGGATGGAATGCAAGTTACTTTCACTTATAATGCGGAGAGTAAGTGTACTACGATTGAGGTACCTTCTGCAAGTTGCTCTATGGGGCATCGCATAGAAGTGGAGTATGCCACAAGTTCTGCTGTGGCAAGTATCACGGCAAATGATGCAAAGATAGCTTATGACAGTGCCAGCACAAAGTTTATCGCATCTGCCCAATGCTCAAAGAAAATATTGGTAGAGTAATCAAGATAATTATCATAAAATAATTATACTATCCAAATAATAATTTAAAACAATTAAAAATGAAGACATTCCTAAAAAAGACAATTGCACTGGCATGTTTTGCCATGCTGATGCCTCTTTCGCTTCTTGCGCAAGATGTTCTGAAAGTGCACGGAATCGTTACTGACCCTTCGGGTGAGCCCCTGATAGGTGTCAATGTAAAGGCTGGCTCTTCTAGTGTGGGAGCAGTCACTGATTTGGATGGAAAGTATTCCATCGAAGTTTCACCTAAATCTACTCTTACCTTTTCATACGTAGGTTTTGAGACTGTCGTTGAGTCGGTGAAGAACCGCAGACAGATGGATGTCACCATGAAGGAGAGCTCTGATGTGCTCAATGAGGTGGTGGTTATCGGTTATGGTACTATGGACAAGAAAGAGCTTACTTCTGCCATTTCTCACGTAAGCGAGAAAGACTTCCTCACCATCAGTTCCCCTGATGTTTCCATGATGATCCAGGGTAAGGTGTCGGGCGTGAGCATCACCAATACCGCGGTGGGCGACCCAAACAATCAGGCAAGCATCCAGATTCGTGGTGTCTCCTCTCGTGCCGCAGGCAATGGACCTCTGATTGTGATTGACGGTGTGCCAGGTGGCAACCTCACCAACATCAATCCTAATGACATCGCTTCTTTCGACGTATTGAAGGATGGTGCAGCCTCTGCTATCTATGGTACTCGTGGTTCCAATGGTGTCATCTTGGTAACGACCAAGAAGGGAAGCAAGGACGGCAGAACGCACGCTTCTTACTCTACCTCTTATACTTGGAACACGATGGTGAAAGACCTGAAGATGATGAACGCTCAGGATTTCCGTGATGTTCGTCTGGGATGGGGTGACTCTGGCGTTGACCTCGGCGGTAATGTAGATTGGCTTGATGCCGTCAGCCGTACGGGTACTACCATGCAGCATACCCTGACCCTCAGTGGTGGCAATGACAAGAGCAACTATCGTGTGAGTGCCGATTATCGTGATGCCAAGGGTATCGACCTTCGTTCTCGTCGTCAGGAGTATGGCGCTCGTGCCAACATCATGCATACCACCAAGGGTGGACTCTTCACCATTACTGCCAATGTCGCTCCTCGTGTCATCTACAGCGACAAGGCTGATTACAGCGTATTCAAGGATGCTCTTGAGGCTAACCCAACTACTCCTTTGATGGATCCAGATAATCCGATTCGTTATTATAACTTCAAGGGTCAGGTTGTGGGTTCCAATCCTGTGGAGCGTCAACTCTTGGAGACCGATAAGGATGATATTCGTTTGATCGACTGGGATGGTACCGTTAAGTTGAACCTCTTGCCTTTGTTGGCAAAGAATGCATCTGGCAATCATCATCTCTCTACACAGGTGATGTTCGCTGACCATCAATATACTCATGATGCCTCTTGGTTCCGTCCTTCTACCAGCACCATTGCCATCGAAAGTGGTCGTGAAGGTGAGGCTAGTCGTTCTTCCAGCAAGGAGAGCCAGTATGTAGTAGAGTGGCTCAACAACTATAGCGGTAGTTTCGGCAAACACAATGTGAAGGCTATGGCAGGTTACTCTTACCAGTATTCTCAGTATTCTGGTTTGAACGCATCCAACAAGGATTTCCCTAATGATGCTCTGGGTCCAGACAACTTGGGTGCTGGTGAGTTTAATAAGGAAGAAGGTGAGGTAAACATGGGCAGTTACAAGAACGATGCCAAGCTCATCGCTTTCTTCGGTCGTGTAAGCTACGACTTCGCTGGCAAGTATATGTTCACCGCTTCTCTTCGCCACGAGGGCTCCTCTAAGTTTGGTGCTAACCACAAGTGGGGTAACTTCCCAGCTGTATCAGCTGGTTGGCGTATCTCTGAAGAGAAGTTTATGAAGGGCGTCCAGTGGATCAGCGACTTGAAACTTCGTGCCGACTATGGTGTGACGGGTAACCAAAACTTCGATAGCTACAAGTCATTGAATACCATGAATGGATTTGGCTACTATATATATAATGGTAAGTTCTTCCAGGTTTGGGGTCCAGCCAAGAATGTGAACCCTGACTTGATGTGGGAGAAGGGTAAGAACTGGAACGTAGGTATCGACTTCTCTTTGCTCAACAATCGCATCTATGGTTCTTTGAACTACTTCAACCGCAAACAGCAAGACTTGTTGGGTGACTACAAGGTATCTGTTCCTCCATACCTCTTCGACAATACATTCGTCAATGTAGGTACGATGAAGAACTACGGTTTTGAGTTTGACCTCAATTTCCGTCCAGTTACTACCAAGGATTTCTCTTACGACTTCAACCTCATCGGTTCTACCATGCAGAATAAGTTCGTAAGCTTCAGCAACTCCCAGTTTGTAGGTCAGGACTATTATGATGAGGTAGGTACTTCTGATCCATATCCTTACTACAACTTGCAGCGCATTGAGAAAGGCGAGTCTATCGGTAACTTTTATATGTGGAGATATGCTGGTCATACAGAGGATGGCGAGTGGTTGGTCTATGACAAGAGCGGTGACATCATCCGTGCTTCCCAAGCAACGGCAGACGACCGTGTGAAGGTGGGCAATGGTTTGCCTAAGTTTACCTTGTCTTCCAGCCAGAACTTCCGCTACCGCAACTTCGACTTGTCGTTGTTCTTCCGTGGTGCGTTTGGATATGACATCTTCAACATCCACGATTTCTATTATGCCAACCGCAACTTCACTGGCAATCGCTTGCAGAAGGCATACGGCAAGAACTTCAAGATTTCAGGCAATGCCAACCCTGTGGTTTGTGATTACTTCTTGGAGAGAGGTGACTACTTGAAGCTCGACATGATTACATTGGGCTATACGCTCAATTTGCAGAAGTGTCGTTTCATCGACCGCATTAGAGTATATGGTACTGTAAAGAACGTGTTCACCCTTACCAAGTTTAGCGGTGTAGATCCTTCTACCTATCAGGTGAACGGACTCACCCCAAGTGGACAAGGTTCTCGTGACTACTATCCATCTACCCGCCAGTTTATCATTGGCTTGAACGTAGATATCTGATAATCATCTAAAAATATAGAAACAATGAAAATATTCAATTATATTGTATCTGCTGCTTTTGGTACACTTGCCATGACAAGTTGTACTGATTTGAGCGAGAAGCTCTACGATCAGGTGGCATCAGAGAACTATTATAATACCAAGAACGATGTGGTCAGAGCCACATTCCGTCCTTTTGAGCATGCTTACTGGAGCATAGAGAGTCGTCATGTGCTCAACGAGCTTACTGCCGACCAACTGATTACTCCTACCCGTGATGGTTGGTGGGATGATGGTGGAAAATGGCGTAGATACCACTATCATGAGTATAATGTAGAGGACGGAGGTGATTGCCAGACCGAATGGAATGGCTGCTTCCAGGGTATCATGCAGAGTTGTAAGGTCATAAAGGACTTAGGTACGCTTTCTTTTGAAAAGTTCGGTTTCTCACAGTCTGAGTTCAACAACCTTACAGCCCAGTGCCGCGTGTTGCGAGCATGGTTCTACCTTCGTTTGCTCGATGGTTTCCGCAATGTGCCATTGGTGACCACAACCACTGGCGCTTCCATGAAGCAAGTGGAGCCTAAGGTAATCTACGATTTCATAGAGAGCGAGTTGAAGGAGTGCTTGCCACTTCTTGTTGAGAAGACAGAGCTTGGAACAAACTCTACCCTTCAAGGTCAGTGGACCAAGGCAGGTGCAGCCGCCTTGTTGGTTCGTCTTTATCTTAATGCCCAAGTATATATCGGCGAGGATCATTATACAGAGTGTGCCCAAGTGGCTCAAGACATCTTGGATGGCAAGTATGGCAAGTATCAAGTAGCAGACCGTTGGGATGCCGCCTTTGACTGGGACAATGATGCTTGTGATGAGGTAATCTTCGGTTTCCCAGGTGCCCCAGGCTATAGCCATTGGCAGTATGATGGCGATACCTATATGTGGACAGTACCTGCACGTGCCAACTATTATCTCAATGATACCAAGAACAAGGCAGGTGGTCATAACACGAAGTATGCAGCTTCTCCAAGCTATGCGCCTAACGGTACGCTGTATAAGTACGACTTGGGTATGCCTATCCAGAAATTCAAGAAATATCCAGACGATGAGCGTCTGAAGCTCTATCGCAATTTGGGTAACAGCAAGCGTGAGGGTATGTTCTTGTATGGCTACTTGGAGTATAAGGATGAGAATGGAGCTACCAAGCGTGTAAAGGCACCAGAGGTAGATTATGAGTTGTATATCCGTGATGCTGTGGGCAAGTTCCAGAGCACTCCTCCTACCAAGTGGCTATCTGCAACCTCTTCTACCTTGCGTGATGGTGACCATAACTCAGGTTGGCATTTCGTAAAATATCCTCTTTATAGCGATGATGATGAGCATCAGTTGGAGAGCGATTATACAGAGATTCGTTTGCCAGAGATTATCTACTCGCTCGCAGAGTGCAAACTTCGTCAAGGCAAGCCAGAGGAGGCAGGTAAGTTGCTCAACAGCGTGCGCAAGCGTAATTATCCTGCTGCTGATTATGAGGAGTATCTCTATGCGCCTGAGGGTAATGCCAAGCTTGACCTGGACGAGATGCTCGATGAGTGGGGACGTGAGTTCTTCGCAGAGAGCCGTCGCCGTATCGACCTCATCCGCTATGGCAAGTTCTCTTCTGGTACATGGTGGGACAAGACACCAGATGCCGACAAACATACAGAGATTTGGCCTATCATGCGTGATGTCTTGAATGCAAACCATGAGTTGGTTCAGAATCCTGGTTATAATAAGTAAACCATTTTTAATAAGATACAATTATGAAACGAAATATTCAATTGAAGCAATTCAGCCTCAGCTTGTTTATTTTCTCTCTCCTGATGACCTTGTTTACTGGTTGTGATGGCGAGAAAGACTTGAAGATCATTGATGGCAATCTGCCTATCAAGACTTCTACATTGTTCATGGTGGGCGGTGCTACGCCTAGTGGTTGGGGAATAGACAATCCTACACCTTTTACTCAAAATGCAGATGACCCTATGCTCTTTACTTGGGAGGGCACTCTCAATGCTGGAGATATGAAACTTTGTCTTGTAGCTGGTAGTTTTAACAATCCGTTTATCCGTCCAGTCAATGACCAAGAGATAATCTCTAAGTCAAATGTTAGTGGACAGACTTTTGCGATGTGGGCAGGCGACCCTGATAACAAGTGGAGAGTTACAGATGCTGGTAAATATCGTCTTACGTTTGATATGCGCAATTGGACCATGTCTACCGAATACCTCGGTGAGAAAGAACAGCCAGCTGTTGAGCCTATATCTTTAGAGCACCTGTATATTATCGGAAGCGCTACTCCTGGTGACTGGAAGTGGGAACAGGCAACTGAACTTACGAAGAGTTCTGACTACATCTTTGTATACGAAGGAGAATTAAAGACAGGTGAATTGAAATTTAGTGGCGAAAAAGATTGGGGTGCTTCCTTCATCCACTGCCCTTCAGATGGTGTCAAGATTAACAAAGATGGTGTAGAGGATGAGAAGTTCGAATATTACGCTGGTGGTAACGACAACAAGTGGAAAGTAGAGGTACAGGGCAAGTATCGCTTAACCTTGGATCTTGAGCACTGGACCATCAAGTCAGAGTTCTTGGGTGAGCTTCAGAAAGAAACACATATCTATATGATAGGTGATGCTACCGCAGGTGGTTGGGCTTGGGAAAACGCGCAAGAGTTTACCCAGGATGCATCTAACAAGGATGTATTTACATGGGAAGGTCAACTCACGGAGGGTACATTTAAGATGAGTGAGGAGAAAAATTACAGCGCTCCTTTCTATCGTCCTTCTTCTGACAATGTCAAAGTAGATGCTAGTGGAGTTTCGGCTTCAGATATGGTCTTCAAGGCAAGTCCTGACGACCAGTGGAAAGTAACAGAGGCAGGTACTTATCAAATCACCATTGACATCAACAACAAAACGATAAAGGTGGTAAAGAAATAATCAATTAAAGCGATTAGAACAATGAAAAAATCAATATTATTTTCCTTGGCGGTAGCTGCCGTTTCTCTGTTTGGCTCTTGTGCCAATGATGTAGAAATGAACTATCCTCCTACCCACAAGCTATCCAACCTTCCTGTAGTGGAAGGTGTCCACGATGGTGTGAAGGCTCCTCTCTATTGGAGTGTATATGAGTATTGCATGTTGCAAAACGCTAAAGGTGTAAGCAACAACGATATGGATCTTACCTCCGACCAATGGGATGAACTTATCGACTATGTGGCCACCCAACTCAAGCCATCAGGCTATGACATGATTTGTACGGATGGTTTTATCCCTATGCTTGCCAAAGATGAGAGTGGCTATATGACCCATTACGGCTCTCAGGCTCTCAGGGATATTGCTGCCAAGTGTAAGGCGAAGGGCTTGAAATTAGGTGTTTACGACAATCCTCTCTGGATTCATGGTCCAAGAGAAACCAAGATAGAAGGCACGGAATATACCTTCAACGACCTCTTCTATAATGGCGAGAATAAGGACAAGTTGTCTCATCCTACAGCCAAGGATATGGATTTCTCTTGGGCTGTAGCCGAGAATCCCGGTTGCAAGGAGTATATCGATGGCTTCTTCAAGCATTACAAGGAGATGGGTGTAGAGTTCATCCGAATGGACTTCCTCTCTTGGTATGAGGATGGACAGGATCGCAACGTCGGTGTCACTGGTCGTGGCTATGGTCGCGAGAGCTATGCGCTCGCCATGCGATACATCGCCGAGTCTGCCAAGAAATATGGTATCTTCACCTCACTTGTGATGCCTCACTTGTATGCCGACGCACAGGTAGAGAGCCTTTATGGTAACATGATTCGTATCGTGGCAGATACAGGTACTGGTGGCTGGTGGCACTGCTCTGCCCAGGACAAGGGTAAGTCTTATCGCACATGGCCTAACTGCATGAATATGTTTGATGGATTTACCTATTGGTCGCATATCAGCGGTCGCAACAAGGTGATTCTCGATGGTGACTTCATTCGCCTCAATACATTCGATACGGATGCAGAGAAGCAGACGGTAGTTTCCTTGCAGTTGATGGCTGGTGGCCCAGTCGCAGCCTCCGACCTGCCATCTACGATTGGCAATGACATGAAGTATTATACCAACGATGAGTTGCTCGCCCTCAACAAGGATGGTTTCGTGGGCAAGCCTCTCAGCGACAAGCTCAACGACAAGAACAATGAGATATGGTATGGACAGATGACCAATGGCGACTATGTGCTTGGTATCTTCAATCGCAATGACAACTCCGACCAAGTGACAGTTGATTTCAGTACGCTTGGCATACAAGGCACCAAACAAATCCGTGACCTTTGGGAGCATGAGGACGAAGGCAGTGGCTCTTCTATCACAGCTACTATTCCTGCTCATGGTTGTAAGATCGTAAGACTCAAGTAAAGTATATAATTTACCTAATTTTGTATCACAATAAATGAAAAGTAAACTGAATAAACTATGTGTAACGTCCCTCTCTCGTCTAGAGGGGCTGTTACCTCACCTTTTGTTAGGTTGCATGATGCTCCTTACTGCAAGTGCATCTGCCCAGAAGGTATCGTCTCCAGATGGTAACCTGAGTGTGGAGTTCTCGCTTACAGGCGATGGCGTTCCAACTTATCAAGTGTCATTCAAGGGAAAACAAGTCATCAAACCCAGTACATTGGGCATTGAGTTGGCTGAGGAGAACTCCTTGATGGATAAATTCCGCATCAACAAGACTTCTACATCTACCTTCGATGAGACATGGCAACCAGTATGGGGTGAGGAGAAAGAGATACGTAACCATTACAACGAACTTTTCGTTGAGATGGAGAAGCCTTCCAATGGTAGGTTTATGAATCTTCGTTTCCGTGTCTATAACGATGGTGTAGGTTTCCGCTATGAGTTTCCTCAGCAGCAGTTCCTTCCTTATTTCGTGGTCAAGGCAGAGCATACGCAGTTTGCGATGACTGGTGACCATAAGGCATGGTGGATTCCTGGTGATTACGATACTCAGGAATATGACTATACAGAATCAAAGCTTTCAGAAATCAGAGGTTTGTTGCAAGGAGCCGTGAGCAGCAATGCTTCGCAGACCATCTTCTCGCCTACAGGTGTGCAGACCTCATTGCAGATGAAGACAGCTGATGGCATTTATCTCAATATCCATGAGGCTGCTTTGGTGGATTACTCTTGCATGCATTTGAATCTCGATGACAAGAACCTCGTGTTCACCTCTCAGCTTACCCCTGATGCACAAGGCAACATGGCTCACATGCAGACCCCATGCCATACTCCATGGCGTACCATCATGGTAGTGGATGATGCACGCAAGGTGCTTGCCTCTCGCCTTATTCTCAATCTGAATGAGCCTTGCAAATATTCAGATACTTCATGGATCAAGCCTGTTAAGTACATTGGTGTTTGGTGGGAGATGATTGGTGGTGGCAAACAGTGGTCTTATACTAACGACCTACCATCTGTCAAATTGGGAGAAACCGACTATACCAAGGTAAAACCTCATGGTCAGCATCCTGCCAATACAGAGAATGTGAAGAAGTATATCGACTTTGCAGCCAAGAACGGATTCTCGCAGGTGCTTGTAGAGGGCTGGAACATTGGTTGGGAAGACTGGTTTGGCCACAGCAAGGACTATGTCTTCGATTTCCAGACTCCTTATCCTGATTTCGACATTAAGTATCTCAATGACTATGCTCACTCCAAGGGTGTGCGCTTGATGATGCACCATGAGACGTCAGCTTCTGTGCGTAATTATGAGCGTCATTTGGAGGCTGCCTATAACTTGATGAATAAGTATGGTTACAATTCGGTGAAGAGCGGATATGTAGGTAACATCATTCCTCGTGGCGAGCATCACTATGGTCAGTGGCTCAACAATCACTATCTTTATTGCGTAACCGAGGCTGCCAAGCACCATATCATGGTCAATGCTCATGAGGCTACTCGCCCAACAGGTCTTTGTCGTACCTATCCTAACTTGATAGGCAATGAATCGGCTCGTGGTACAGAGTATGAGTCTTTCGCAGGCAACAAGGCTTTCCATACCACTGTATTGCCTTTCACTCGTTTGCAAGGTGGTCCTATGGATTATACCCCTGGTATCTTGGAGGGCGATATGAACAGGATTGATCCAAGTAAGCATCATCATATCAACTCTACCTTGGCTCGTCAGTTGGCATTGTATGTTACGATGTACAGTCCATTGCAGATGGCAGCTGATATCCCAGAGAACTATGAGAAGTATGCAGATGCCTTCCAGTTTATCAAGGATGTAGCTATCGACTGGGATGAAAGTCGTTATCTTGAGGCTGAGCCTGGTCAGTATATTACCATTGCCCGCAAGGCTAAGGGCGAAGACAAGTGGTTTGTTGGTTGTACAGTGGGTGAGACTCCTCATCAGTCTACCCTGAAACTTGATTTCCTTACACCGGGCAAGAAGTATGTTGCTACAATCTATGCCGATGGCAAGAATGCAAGCTACAAAGCCAATCAGCAGTCATACGTCATCACTAAGCGTGTGGTAACCAATAAATCTACCCTTAAACTGAATGCTGGTGCAGGTGGTGGTTATGCCATCAGTCTCATGCAAAAGTAAAAAGATAGATATATTTTTCTCCCCATACCTATACCTTATTATATATAGGGGTATGGGGAGTTTATGTTCATCATCCTTATAAAATCGTTTTTATGAGAAAACCTTTACTCCTCTTCTTGCCTAAACGTATGATGGTGTTGGCATTGCCCCTCATGCTTTCCCTTTGTAGTTATGCTGCCACAGTTACTTCGCAGTTGTCTGTCAATATGAAAACCGACAAGGCTTGCTATGTACCAGGACAAACTGTTACGTTTGTGGCAGAAGGGAATATTCCTTCTTCGGCCAAGGTGCGTTATCGTTATGGTTCCCATGTGCTTCTTGTCCAAGACTTCTCAGAGGTGGCTAAGAGTAAGCAGTGGACTTGGTTGCCACCATCTGCCGATTATCAAGGTTATTTGGTGGAATTGTATACAGAGGGCAGTGGTGTGGAAAATATTCTTGGTACGATAGCCGTAGATGTTTCCAGCAATTGGAAACGTTTTCCACGTTACGGCTTTGTCGCTGACTTTGATAATTACAGCAGTACAGTCGATAAGAACGCCAACATCAAGAGCGAGATGGCATATCTCAATCGATTGCATATCAATGGTGTGCAATTCCAAGACTGGCAGTGGATGCACCATCGACCTGTAAAATTGAATGGTGATGGTTCGCTCACCCAATGGTATACCGATATTAGCAATCGATGGGTAGGCGTGGAATATGTCAAGAACTATATTGCCACACAACATGCTTACGGCATGAAATCCATCTTCTATAACCTTTGCTTTGGCGCATGGAAGGATGCTGCAAACGATGGTGTGAAGTCTCAGTGGGCTTTGATGAAGAAGGATGGTAATGGCAATTGTTATCAAGACTATCATGGACTCCCTTCTTCTTGGGCAAGCAATATCTATCTGCAAGTACCGGGCAATGGCGATTGGCAGCAATATATGGTGGAACGAAACAAGGAAGTGTATGGTAATTTTGATTTCGATGGTTTTCAGATAGACCAGTTGGGGTATCGTGGTACTGTGTATGACGCCAATCATCAAAAGGTAGATTTGCCTTCGGGTTATGGCTCATTCATTGATGCCATGAAGCAGGCTCATCCCGAGAAGTCCTTGATTATGAATGCAGTGTCGGGTTATGGAACAGAGCAAATCGTGAATAGAGATGTGGATTTCTGCTATAATGAGGTATGGGGCAATGGCAACGGTTATGGCGGAGCACCAGAAGACCAGTTTGCCAATCTCTATGACATCATCGCCACTAACGATCGCTTGAGCGACCATCAGCATCCCACGGTCTTTGTAGCCTATATCAATTACGACAAGGCTGACAATGGCGGCTCGGGCGACCACATGGTCAATACGCCTGGTGCCTTGCTTACCGATGCGGTGATGTTTGCCTTGGGAGGCTCTCACCTAGAGATGGGCGACCACATGCTCACTCGTGAGTATTTCCCAGCGGCTCCTTTGGCGATGAGCGATGAACTGAAGACTGCGCTCGTAAGGTATTACGATTTCCTGACAGCTTATCAGAATTGGTTGCGTGGCGTGTCTTCCAAGGCTGCTTATTCGGCTCATGTGAGTGTGAATGGCAATACGGTGAAGGCATGGCCTCCACAAGCAAACTCCATCGTGACGTTCGCCAAGACCGTGGGCAACAGTGATGTCGTTCATTTCCTCAACTTCTCCAACACCTCCGACCTTTCTTGGCGAGACCTCAATGGTACTCGCCAGAAACCAACCCGGAAGGACAACTTGGCTGTAACCATCCAAACCAACCGTAAGGTGTCTAAGCTATGGGTAGCCAGTCCAGACAGTCATGCTGGTGCGGTGCAAGAACTTTCGTTCGAGCAAATAGGCAATCAACTTACCTTTACGCTTCCTTCCCTGGAATATTGGACGATGGTGGTCATGGAAGGCGAGAGCCAGGTTTATCTGACGGGTGAGGCTGTGAAGAAAGATGGGTATGGAGCCTACGACCTATCGCAAGCCATACCTTTGAATAAGGCGAGTGGGAGCAACGTCTATAAAACCACGGTATATCTGAAAGGAAACGAGTTGTTCAAGTTTACTGATGGTCGTGATTGGGGATATTGCAAGAGCTATTGCTCGGAGTATGAGAATTATCAATTCAACTCCTATATTCAGTTGGCTCACCTCTCCACTTTTGGCAACGATTACAAGTTTTGTGTGCCAGAGTCGGGCTATTACGACATTACCATCAACCTGGATAGCATGCGAATTGTGGTAAAAAAAGCCGATCCCATGGCGATAGAAGGCGTAACGGCGGATGTCGCTGCCAACAAAGACCATGCTCCTTGGTATTCTTTGGCAGGTGATCGCGCTCCCAATCCTCATAAGGGTATCTATCAAATGCCGATCATGAATGGTGAGACGACGGGATAATATGGATTGCCAGTGGCAACTTGTGGCGCAAGCCGATATGCCTTGTCTGATAAAAGTTCGTTTGGTGGCTCTTTTGGGATAGTACAAATCACAATCTGACAACATACGATTGGAATTTTACAACGGCTCCATTATTGAAGGATGATTTTTCGGGTGAGGACTTGACTCAAAACTTGACTGATTATGATTGCTTGAGCTGTGGATACAACAAGTTGCCTAGTGGAGCTATTAATGCCAATGACTAATCATATTCTCGGTCAGTGGAACGTGATCAAATAAAATCTCTCTCTTCACGTACGTGCGCTCCATCCCTATGGCGTACGTCCGTTTTTATTCTCTGCGATGCTCCGAGAAATCGCAATATGTCTTCTTCTCTTGTCCTACATGTTACAATACTGTTACAACTTGAAATATCGGTAACAAATATTTCGTAATAACGGAAATTCTTATTATATTTGCAACCGAAACGTAACAAACATTTCCACAAATACAAATGAATATGGATACAAGTCAATATCTTGTGATTTTTTTTCAGATTCTCGGTTCTTTAGCTTTACTCATCTATGGTATGAAGGTGATGAGTGAGGCCTTGCAGAAGATGGCAGGATCTCAGTTGCGCCACATTTTGGGCGCTATGACAACCAACCGATTTACGGGAATGCTTACAGGTACCTTTATTACCTGTGCCGTTCAGAGCTCCTCTGCAACTACCGTTATGACGGTTTCTTTTGTAAATGCAGGTTTGCTGACCTTAGCCCAAGCAATTTCCGTTATTATGGGTGCCAACATTGGTACTACGTTTACGGCATGGATTATGTCGTTGGGTTATAATGTAGATTTAACGATTGTCGTATTCCCTGCGTTCTTCCTCGGCATCATGCTGATTTATAGTAAGAAGCGCCGTTATTTCGGAGATTTCCTTTTTGGTATCGCCTTCCTCTTTTTCTCGCTCGTTCTGTTAAGTAGTGCGGGTAAGGCTCTCGATCTGGAACATAATCCGGCGGTTATCGATTTCTTTGGATCTTTTGATACGAAGAGTCATTTCACGATTGTAGTCTTCCTCCTGATTGGTACACTTATAACCTGTATCGTACAGAGTTCGGCGGCTGTGATGGCTATAACTATCTTACTCTGTTCTACAGGCGTACTCCCTATCTATCTGGGTATTGCCTTGGTGATGGGTGAGAATATCGGAACTACCGCTACAGCCAATCTTGCCGCTTTGGGTGCCAATGCCCAGGCTCGTCGTGCAGCCCTGGCTCATCTGGTATTCAATGTCTTTGGTGTAATCTGGGTTCTCTGCCTGTTCTATCCATTTGTAGATTTCGTTTGCTCTATCGTGGGGTATGATCCTGATGGTGGTATGTCTGCGGCACAGAAGACGAAGTTGTTGCCAATTGTCCTGGCGATGTTCCATACCTGTTTCAATGTTTGCAACACAGGCGTTCTGATTTGGTTTATCCCACAGTTGGAAAAAGTTGTCTGCAAACTTATCAAGCCTAAGGCTGATAAGGAGGATGAAGATTTCCGTCTGCGCTTTATCCAGGCTGGCATCATGAAGACACCAGAACTTTCTGTCTTCGAGGCACAGCAGGAAATCGGTAGTTTCGGCGAGCGTATCCATCGTATGTTTGGTATGGTGAGAGAGTTGCTGGAAACTCTGGATTCCAAGACTTTCGACAAGCTCTATGAGCGTATCGAGAAGTATGAAGGTATTTCTGATAATATGGAGATAGAGATTGCCAAGTATCTTGATCAGGTGAGCGATGCTCATCTGAGTGATGATACCAAGGCGAAGATCCGTGCGATGTTGCGTGAGATTTCTGAAATCGAGAGTATTGGTGACAGTTGCTTTAATCTTGCCCGCACCATTAAGCGCAAGGGTGAAAACAAGGAGGAGTTTACTGCCAAGCAGAGTGAAAACATTCATCAGATGTTTAAGTTGGTAGATGAGGCGCTGACTCAGATGAACTATATGTTTGCTCATGAACGCCATTCTATCAATCTCAACCATACGTACAATATCGAGACTGAGATTAATAATTATCGTACTCAGTTGAGAAACCAGAACCTGGATGATGTGGATAACCATCTTTATACCTATGGTGTAGGTACATTGTATATGGATATCATTCAGGAATGCGAAAAACTGGGTGATTATGTGGTTAATGTCGCCGAGGCCCGTATGGGAGTCAGAACATCTGAGGCTGTGTAATGCAGAATGTTATTGATAGAAAGAAAATAAAAGTAATAAAAGCAAACGGGGAAGTATCAATGGATGCTTCCCCGTTTGCTTTTATTGTTTAGGTATTCTGAATGTTTTTATTTTTCCAATATTTCCTTCAGTTCCTTCATACCATCTGAAGCCCCTTTCATGATGTGCTCTATCTTGTAATATCCATTGGTGTTTACGGCACCTGGGTCTATCAGATAGATAGGAATGTGAGGCTTGGTATATGAAATCAGACCTGCAGCAGGATAAACGTTGAGTGAGGTTCCTATAATGACGAAGATATCGGCTTGCTGTACAGCTTCAGCTGCCGGCTCAATCATAGGAACGCTTTCGCCGAAGAAAACGATAAATGGGCGCAACAGGCTTCCATCTCCAGCTTCTGTTCCTGGCTTTACCTCGCAGTCGTCCTCTGGTAATTCCTTGATGTAGCGATAGTCGTAAGGGTCGCGTGAAGAGCAAACCTTTGACAGTTCGCCATGCAGATGGATTACATTCTTGGAACCTGCCTTCTCATGCAGATTATCTACATTCTGGGTGATTACCGTCACATCGAAGTCTTTTTCCAGCTCCTTGATAAGTTTATGTCCCTCGTTAGGTTGCGCAGCATAGAGTTTATGGCGCAACATATTATAGAAATTTGTTACTAGGGTAGGGTCAGCTTCCCATCCCTCATGGGTAGCTATCTGTTCTACAGGATAGTTTTCCCATAATCCATCATTGCCACGGAAAGTTTTGAAACCACTCTCCACAGACATGCCTGCACCGGTTAAAAATACGAGTTTCTTCATCTTATCACGTTTTAATTATTCATATTTTCTTAATCTTTTTATTAAGAATGCACAAATTTAGCAATTTTTCTGCAAATAACATCGTTTTAAGCGAGAAAAATGTTATCTTTGCACTCGTTTTAAGGACAAAAAGTACATTTTAAGATTATTAATACATTTTTATAAATAAATTTTATGGATAAAGTAAGTTATGCTTTGGGCATCGGCATCGGTCGCCAGTTGGCTTCTATGGGTGCAGAGAGTTTGAATATTGATGATTTTGCACAGGCTGTAAAGGATGCCATCGCCGGTAAGCTTCAGCTCGGCGAGCAGGAGGCTCAGGAGTTGGTACAGAACTTCTTTGCAGAGCAGGAGGCTAAGGCTCAGGCTGCTGCTGCCGAGAAGGGCAAGGTTGCTAAGGAAGCTGGTGAGAAGTTCCTCGCCGAGAACGGCAAGAAGGATGGTATCATCACAACTAAGAGCGGTTTGCAGTATCAGGTTTTGCGTGAAGGTAATGGCAAGGCTCCTAAGGCTACCGATCAGGTAGAGTGCCACTATGAGGGAACGCTTATCGACGGTACTAAGTTTGACAGTTCTTACGACCGTGGTCAGACTGCTACCTTCCCATTGAACCAGGTTATCGCTGGTTGGACAGAGGGTCTTCAGCTCATGACCGAGGGTGCCAAGTTCCGTTTCTTCATCCCTTATCAGTTGGGTTATGGCGAGCGTGGTGCTGGTGCATCTATCCCTCCATTCTCAGCATTGATTTTCGATGTTGAGCTCGTTGCCGTTAAGTAATCTGTTAGTAGATATATTTAAATGAAGTAAAGGCAATCCTGGAATATAATAGATAAAAATAAAGATTTAAAATATAAATAAGGAAATGAAAAAGTTATTTTTCGGAGCCCTCGTGGCTTGTGCTGCTGCTACATTCGTAGGTTGTGGCAATTCTACTCCTAAGGCAGATCTCAAGACTGATGTAGATACTATGAGTTATGCTATGGGTATGTCTCAGACTCAGGGTCTGAAGGAGTTTATGGTAGAGCGCATGGGCGTTGATACTGCTTACATGGATGATTTCATCAAGGGTCTTAACGATGGTGCCAACGCTGGTGACGACAAGAAGAAGGCTGCTTACTATGCAGGTATTCAGATTGGTCAGCAGATCTCTAACCAGATGGTTAAGGGTATCAACCATGAGGTATTCGGTGAGGATTCTACAAAGTCTATCTCTCTGAAGAACTTCATGGCTGGTTTCATCACAGGTACTACTGGCAAGAAGGGCTTGATGACAGTTGAGCAGGCTGCTCAGATAGCTCAGGCTAAGATGATGGCTATCAAGGCTAAGAACATGGAGAAGGAATATGGTCCTAACAAGGTTGCTGGTGAGAAGTTCCTCGCTGCCAACAAGAAGAAGCCAGGAGTTGTTACTCTGCCTTCAGGTGTTCAGTACAAGGTAATCAAGGAGGGTAACGGCCCTATGCCAAAGGATACTTCTATGGTTAAGGTTAACTACGAGGGTAAGACAATCGACGGCAAGGTATTCGATTCTTCTTTCAAGCGTGGTCAGGCCGTAGATCTCCGTGCTAACCAGGTTATCAAGGGTTGGACTGATGCTTTGGTTCACATGCCAGCAGGTTCTGTTTGGGAGGTTTACATTCCTCAGCAGTTGGCTTATGGTGAGCGCGAGCAGGGTCAGATCAAGCCATTCTCTGTATTGATCTTCAAGATTGAGCTGATTTCAGTTGGTGGCAAGTAATTTTTGGGGGAACTCATTTTTATAGAGGACTTTATAAATGAAGAAAATATTAATGACAGCACTCGTCCTCGTGGCGGGTGCTTCTTTGTTTACAGCTAGTGCTGCAAGCAAGAAGAAGGTTAAGAAGGCGGCTACTCTTGTTGAGTTGAAATCATCAGCCGATTCTTTGAGTTATGTAGCTGGTATGAATGCCACTCGTGGTCTGATTCCTTATATCCAGCAGAGTTTTCAGGTAGATACTGCCTATATGGAGAATTTCCTTCGTGGTTACAAGGATGCGCTTGCCATGGGAATCAATCCTAAGACCGTAGCTTATTCTGCAGGTATGGAGGTTGCCAAACTGGTAGAGAAGCGCGTATATCCTGGCACAAAGGAAGAGTTGAAGAGTACAGGCGATTCTATCAGCCATGCTATGTTCCAGAATGGTTTTATCGCAGCTTTGGCTAATGATACAACATTCTTTACCTCTAAGGCTGCTGCCGATTTCCAGAAGGAAGCTTTGGCTGGTGCCGGCGAGAAGTTCCTTGCTGCTAATGCCAAGAAACCTGGTGTAAAGGTGTTGCCTAGCGGTTTGCAGTATAAGGTGATTACCGAAGGTCATGGCGAGGTGCCTAAGGCTAGCGATGAGGTAGAAGTTATCTACGAGGGTCGTCTGATTGATGGTACCGTTTTTGATGCTACATCCAAGCATGGTGGCAGCAAGACTGACAAGTTCCGTGCCAACGGATTGATCAAGGGTTGGACCGAGGCGCTTACTCTGATGCCTGTGGGCAGTAAGTGGCAGGTTTACATTCCTTACGAGTTGGCTTACGGCGAGCGTCAGGCTGGTCAGATTCCTCCATACTCTACTTTGGTATTCGACCTTGAGCTGGTTAGCATCGTAAAGCCTGAGGTTAAGGCTGAGCCTGCTGGCGAGTTGAAGGAAGATGTAGCCGTAGGTGCAGAGAAGAAGGTGGCAAAAACTCCAGCTAAGTCTGCTGCCAAGAAAGCTGCGCATTCAAAGAAGAGAAAGTAATTACGAAATTCATTTCAACAAGTAATTACTACTAAAATATAATAAGGTAAGAGCCAAGGATAGAGTGCTATCTTTGGCTCTTTTTCACGAGGAAGTTCTTTCGGGTATCAATACGCAAGATGCAACAGTCTATCCACAAACATTTCAATAGTTTTTTTGCCTAAAATCAAAGACTATAAAAGCGGTCTATCAATTTCTTGCGATAGAAGCGTCCTACCCTTACATAGCTTATGTTATCAAACGGCGGATAGAAGTGGCATACGTTGTCAACCACCTCTATCAGATAATTCATATTGATGATAAACTTTTGGTTGACTTGTATAAACTGCTTGTCCACTTCCAGGAGGTCATCACCCTTGATGGTTCGCTTCAGACGGACAGGAGCCTTGCTGCCCGCTACCACAGCCTCCCAGCAACGCACTTCATGATTATACTGAAAGAGAGCGATGTCGCGCTTGTCAACCAGTTTGAAATCTATGGTATTGGTATAGAGCAGAAACTTACCGTTGGCGGACATGAGTTTGTCCTTATCCTGCCCGTCGGATTGCGGGGTTGGTAAAAGGGGATGTTCGGCAAGTCGCTGCATAATGATGTCCAACTCCTTGTCATCAATAGGCTTCAGAAGTACATCGAAGGCTTTCTTTCTGAAAGCTGGCAACACAAACTCATCGTAAGCTGTATACATTACCACCCTGCAACGGCCATGGGTAAAGAAATCCAGTCTGTCCAGGAAATCCAAACCGGAAATATCGGGCAACTGCACGTCAAGGAAGAGCAAGTCGGGCTGTAACTCGCTCACCCTCGCCAGGCCGTCTAGTCCTGAGTGCTCTACTGCCACCACTTCTACCTCGGAGAATCTGGCCAGCCTTTCGTTCAGGTCTTTGACTGCCTGCTTATTGTCGTCTATAATGATTGTTCTCATCTTGCGGTTCTTTTGTCAAATAAATAGTTTGATATTATCTGGAATAACTATCGTTGCCACACATCCTACGGCTTTTCCATTTTCCTGTTCATTATTGAGCGAGAAGTTCATCTTGTTCTTATTTCGCTCGTTGACGATGACGATAGTTTGGGTGATGACGTTCAGTCCGGTGCGCTTCTTTCCCACACTACGGATGTCAAATCCCGGTCCATTGTCTCTGACCTTGATACAGGTGTTTTTTCCTTCCTTGCTTATCCCGATATGGATAATCTTATGTCCATCCCATCCCTTCAGACCATGCACGAAAGCATTCTCCACGAGAATCTGCACAAACATGGAAGGGATGCGCACCTGATCTATATTCACACTTTCGGCAATATTGATAGCAAACTCGAAGTCATCGCCCACCAGCTGTTTCTCCACATCAACATACCGTTTCACGAAGTCCAACTCTTCGCGCAACGTCACATCCAGACGGCACGACAGGTCGAGGTTAGCTCTTATCAACTTAGTCAGGTCGAGCAAGTCATTGGCATCATGCTCATCCGATTTCAATATTTTACCATTAAGCACATTAAACACGAAATGTGGAGAAATACGGTTGCGCACACAAGCTAGCCTCAACTGCATGTTGCGCATTTTATCTTGCGCATTTCGCTTGCGGGAGCGCATGACAAGAAGAGCAAAGATCAGGATGATGACAACGACCAGCGATACTGCTGCCACCGTGATGGCATAGGCACGCTGGACAACAGCATTCTTATGCTCCATCTCCAGGTTATGGTGCAAACGAATGGTATCTTGCGCAAATCGGTCCATGATTTCTGATGCACGCATCTTGATGCGGTTATGCTCCAGAGAGTCGTTCTGTTGGACATCCGTCCTCAGATTATCGTAGGCTCCCCGATAATCGCCTATAGCCTCATAATACTTGCGAAGATAACGGTTACGAATCTGGCGAAGACTAAACTCCATGCTATCTGACCCCTTCTCGTGTGACAAGATATCCTTGACCTTTGCCATATTCCCCTGCTTTACCGCCTGTCCGATACGGATAGAATTGACATAATAAATAGATACCTCATTACCATTTTCGGCAAACCAGGGTTCTATCTCGTCGAGATACTTCTCGGATAGCGCCACTTTGTCCAAATTGAGATATACATCTGCGAGATTGAGCTTGCAGAGGTACATATCGAAGGTATCTGTCTTATGATGTTTCTCGAGAAAAGCCTTCATGGCAAGAAACTTCTGGAGAGATGCCTTGTAGTTCTTGGTATAATAATAGTAGTTGCCATAGTTATTGAGGTAATAAGCCTGCATGCCTACAGACATCTGCGAGAAATACTTCTCTGTCTGCTGATAATACTTCAGCGAGGTATCAAAATCGTTGAGTTGCAGATAGATGGTGGCAAGTCCGAGATAGAGTGTGATGTTCTCACTAGACGGCAACCCGAGCGAGTCTACCAGAAACAGTGCACGCCGATAACACGCCGCAGCCTCAGGCAACTGACTCTTGAAGATATAAGCATCGCCCAGATTGGCACAAACCTTAGGCATCTGGTCTTTAGCATCGCTGTTAGCCAACAAGGTTGTGGCGTCTTTATAGAGTCTTATCACCTCATCCGGATTCTTGCGATAATTATGATAAGCAATAGCTTTGCAATTGTATGCGTATGCCAATAGAGAGTTACGGCGTTCTGTAGCTGGCTGGAGTTTGCAATAAGATATGGTTTGATCCAAGATGGGATACATCGAGTCTGGGGTGGCAGACAGACAGAAGTACTTTGCCTTGCGAATATAATATTCATAATAAGTCAGGCTATCCGTTGCCGAAGCCAAGGCTTTCTTTATAATTTCAGGAGCATGAACCGACATGGCTTCCACTGAGTCATCAATGCAAGCTAACACTTTTCGTTCTTCTTCTGTCTTACCCGATTCCGCAGGTCGTTGGCAACCCAACAGTACGACCAACAGCAGGCATATACACCAAACAAATCTTTTCATCTTCTATATTCCGTTAAAACTCTCTTTTTATGGCAAAAATAAGCATTTTACTACACATCCACAAGTTTTTTGCCAAAAAATCTTCCAGAAAAGCACAAAGAGAGTGCATTTTTCAATAGAAACACACTCTCCCGTTCTTTTATTTACTCATATAAGTATAATTATCCGTTGTCCAATATCTACTGTTATTGTATTTACACTTGGAAGCCTTTACGGAACCATCGTCATTAAATTCGTAGCTATACTTGAAAGTAGAAGTCTCGCCATCACTATCATGCTGGGAAGCAGACACAGGATGATAATCGCCAGCTACACCAAAATACCCAACATAGAACAAGAACTCCATATCTTCTATCATATCTGCCATATAGTTGTCTGTCCATTGCTTGGTGATATTAGGATAGGTGTTGTCACCATACTCAAATGTAGCTGTATCGGTAAATTTCTCTCCATCTTCGCTTCCATTGCATACGATTTGGGTGAGTTTACCATTAGACCAAGACAAATTATACTCCAAGGAATACTTCTCTGTTACCTTCTCGCCATCCTCGTAATATACATCTGTGCCAGAACTGGCAATCTTAGTCAGGTGTCCCTTGGAATCGTAAGAGAACCACGCCTCGCCTTTATTTTCTTCATTATCAGACTGATCTGTACAGCGGGTTTTCATGTTGACGATATAACCATTTTTATTCAACGCTATATCGTAATACTCTGTCACATCTGAATAACTGCCATGAGTATAGGTATAAGAAATCTTGAATGGATTGTAGGAGAAAATATAATCATCATTACCATAGGCTCTACACTTTGTGATTTTTCCTTCCGAGTTGTAGCTGAAAGTATTGTCACCTACAGAAGTAATATAAAGTTTCTCACCATCGCTGCCAGTTATCTGACCTGCGGTATCACTTCCTCCAACCGAAGGGGTAAAGCCATCGTCATCACTGCTGCATGAAGTAAAGAAGAAAGGTAATGCCATCAAAAGCATACCTATATAATAAAGAGGTAATTTCGCTGTTTTCATGATTCTAAGTTTTTTAATGATTGTAATAATAAGAGGGATGCAATATCCTTATAGCAAATATTGCATCCCCTTTTATCAAGGTTCAACGATGTATTATTAGAAATTATAACCTACGCTGAACATCCAGTTCTTGTTCTTCAACTTGCCATCGCCAGAGTTCTTGGCTATATTAGAGAAGCCAAACTCATAAGCTGCACCGATGTAATAGTTCTTAGCAATTGTCAAGCCAGCACCAATCTGCAGACCACAATCAAAACGTTTCCAATCTGCACCCTTATCGCCGAAGCAATCCCACTTGTCTTCGTCACCTTCATCTGTTTCCTTAATCTTACCACCTACACCATAAGCGAAGTAAGGACCAACATTAATCTGCAACTGAGCAGCATCGCTAAAGTTGTAACGATAAGAAGCCAATACAGGAATTTCCAAGTACATTGGATTTGCTGTCAACTCATAGTCTCCTTCTTTCTCCTTGTAACCCTTGTTCTGGAGATAAAGACCAGTCTGGACATAAAGACTCTCCATCATAGGAATATCTGCGATAATGCCTACATGCCAATTAGTTTTATTGTCTGTAGAAACGGTCACGTTGTCTTCTTCATAGGCCATACCTGCCATGTTGAGACCGGCACGGATACCAAACTGAACGCCGCCATCAGCCTTCTCTGTTGAGAAGAATGAAGAAGATGAGCTACTTGCACGCTGTGCTGAAGCTGTAAGAGCGCAGAATGCGCAAACTGCTACAATAATAATTTTTTTCATAATCTTAAAAAGTTTATATGATTAATACTCATAGATTTACAAATAGATAGACTACATACTGAAATCCATGCGCCATACATTATAGTTCTTTTCTGCTGAGCCACGCTGAGACAGGAAGAAGATACTCTTTCCGTCTGGTGACCAAACTGGCGACAAATCGTTACCTGGATGGTAAGTAAGCTGAGTAAGCTGGGTACCATCGGTGCGAACTACAAATATGTCAGTATTGTCAATCTTCTCTTTTTCAGACCTGCTAGATCCTGTAACCAACAGCCATTTGCCATCAGGTGATAACTGAGGCGTACTGAAGCTCTTGCCTGGCTGGGAAAGGATAACTTCCTCCACACCCGTCTTGAAGTTTACACGCCAAATTTCACTTTCCTTGTTCGTTGTAAAACGGGCGCAATAGATGGCATCCAGATCATTAGGAATAAGACAAGCCGTCATACCTCTACTATAATTGGAGAAAAGGTTGGTCTTGCGATCATAACTCCAAAGGCTATAAGATGCATATCCCTCTCCACGATGGAAATAAATTGTGTTTCCATCTTTACTGATTACACCGCCGAAGTCATTGTCTGTTCCGTTTGAAATCTGACGTACCACAGTACCCTGATTGGCATCTACCAGATACACGCCATGATGATTGCCTCTCACCTCAGTAAAGCACAGGGTCTTGCCATCAGGACTCCAAGTGAAGCCCTCTACGTTTGTACGGAATGTGCGCTGTACACTGGCGCCACCTTTAGCAGCATTCTTAATCATGATGTTGGTGGTTCCATTCTTTTCGTTGATGTAACCTATGCGTCTTCCATCAGGAGATACGCCAATTTGAGGAATTACCCACCAATCGATGGTATTGGTCTTGCGAGAGCCAAAGACGCCAGATGTCTTACCCACGATATTACCTTTATAATCAGCTACGCAGTCAGCGTCATCTGTGATTTTTTCGAACTTCACACCACCCTCCTCTGGTACGAAGACGAGGGAAAAATCAAATTTCACCTTTGCATCTACACCTACTGACAATAAGAGTAAAGATGCTAAAAGCCAATAACTTTTCTTTTCCAGCAATTTCATATTCTATAATTTTAACTTATTATATTATTTTTTTTCTGTTTGCAAAGGTAAATAAAATATTTTGATCTCACAAACAGCAAAAATCGCATCCATGCCTATTCGTCAGTATAGCGTGATTAACCATCTAAAATTAATGCCTATTTGCTAGAAAATAAAGAGGTTAGAGACCCCTACCAATAGGATCTCCGACCTCTTTATATAATATATTATGAGATTTTTTTGCGTTTTTTACAATACTCTCATTTCTGCTTTCACAAGATTACTTCTTACCTTTCTTACCTGCAGCCAAGAAAGCTGCGCATTCAAAGAAGAGAAAGTAATTACTGAATTCATTTCAACAAGTAATTACTACTAAAATATAATAAGGTAAGAGCCAAGGATAGAGTGTTATCTTTGGCTCTTTTGTTTCTTTTACGTTTGTGTTTGTTGCTTTTGCATAAAAAACTGGAAAAGCAAATCTGTTAGTTCTCTTATTTGTATTATCTTTGCAGAAGATAAACTGCACTCGGCAAAATATTCAAGCAAGCTTGATATTCTGCGCTCGTTTGCATTATCTTTGCAGATGATAATAGACAACTTCAATAATTATATTTTTAACCTAAAAGATAATGATGAAACAAATTACAACAACCGTATGTGCAACTGTGCTGATGGCTAGTTGCAGTAACATAAACAATACGGAGCAGCAAGTGAACCAACAGGTAGATGAACTCTACTGCAGAATGTCACAGCCAGAGCGTATCGCTCAGTTGAGAAGTGGGTATATGGATGAGCTTTTTGATGCGGAAGGCAATTTGGATACCATCAAATGCAAGCAGCTCATTCCTTATGGTATTGGACATTTTTCTCAGTACGCCAGTCAGGAATTGGTTGATGCCAATTTCTTGCGAAAGCGTGTGGCTGTAGTACAAGATTGGTTGATACATCATACCCCAAATGGTATCCCTGCTCTTTTTCACGAGGAAGTTCTTTCGGGTATCAATACGCAAGATGCAACAGTCTATCCACAGCAGATAGGTCAGGCTTGCTCGTTCAATCCAGAGTTGGCTGAGCTCAAGACTTTACAGACAGGTACCGCTCTTCGCAAGATGGGTGGCGTATTGTCGCTTTCTCCTATGGTAGATGTCTGCCGTACTCCAAGTTTCAATCGTCTGGAAGAATCATACGGTGAGGATGGCTATCTTGCAGCCGTTATGGGTACTGCTTTTGTCAAGGGCCTTCAGCAGGGCGACCTCAAGAAGGGAGTGGGAGCTTGCTCTAAACACTATCTGGGATACGGTGGTGGCGGTGATGCTGATGAGAAGGAGATGATGGAAGATATCCTTTTGCCTCATGAGACGATGATTCGTCTGGCAGGTAGCAAGGCTTTGATGCCGGGTTATCATGCTGTTCATGGTACCAAGTGCGTGGCAAATAGTGAGATTCTCAACGATATTTTGCGAGATTATCTCGGATTCGATGGAATGGTGGTGAGCGATTATACAGCCATTGATCAGTTGCCGGGACTTGATACTCCTCTTCAGAAAGCAGTGGCTGCTATCAATGGTGGCAATGATGTTGATTTCCCTAGAGGCGAAAATTATCAGTATTTACAGGAAGCCTTGGATAAGGGACTTGTTAAGAAAGAAGTTTTTGAGCGTGCTGTAAAGGATGTTTTGCGTTATAAGATTCGTGCAGGACTGATGGACAAGAATCCATATCTGTATAGTACGGAGGATGTAAAGCTTGATACTAAGGAAGAACGGCAGACGGCTTACGATATTGCCAGCCAGTCTATCGTCTTGTTGGAGAATAATGGTGTTTTGCCTCTTGTGAAGGAGGCTGATGTTAACAGCGCCAAGCAGGTTAAGAATATCTTGCTCACGGGTCCTAATGCCAATTCTATCTGGGCGATGTGTGGCGACTACTCTTTCCCTTCAATGTTCTATTTCTGGCAGAGTTGGAAGAAAAAGTGGGATGATAGCCACTTGCCACATATCGTTAAATTGCTAGAGGCAATGCAGGCAAGTAAACCTGAGGGTATTAATATAAAGTATTCTCGTGGTTGCGATTGGACAGAGGAGATAGAGACCAAGTTTGAAGAGTCTGGCGATAAGCGTGCTTGGGAGTATCAGCTCCTGCATCGCAAGGTTGATTCAGGCGAGAAGGCAGACAAGGCAGAAGCTTTGGCGATGGCAAAGGAAAGCGATGTTATCGTTGCTGCTGTAGGCGAGAATGTGATGCTCTGTGGTGAGAATCGTGAGCGAGATGGTCTCAAGCTTCCTGGTAAGCAAGAGGAATATGTTGAGGAACTCTTGGCTACGGGTAAACCTGTAGTCCTGGTAGTCTTCGGCGGTCGTGCGCAGGTTATCTCCAAGATAGCCAAGCGTTGTGCAGCAGTCATCCAGGCCTGGTATCCTGGTGAAGAGGGTGGTACAGCTGTGGCTGACATTCTTTATGGCAAGATTTCACCATCTGCCAAGCTGAGTGTCAGCTATCCTAATACTGAGGTTTATGAGCCTATCTGCTATAATTATTCCACCCGGCAGGATGCCCGTGTAGAGTGGCCTTTCGGTTATGGATTGAGCTATACAACCTTTGCCTATAAGAACTTGCAGACAGTTAAGGAGCTCTCTACGGCTTCAGAGTCGAGCAATATCTACTTTGAGGTTACCAATACGGGTAAGGTTCGTGCCGATGAGATAGCGCAGGTATATCTGTCGCCAACTCAGAGCAACCAGCAGATTCATCCTATTCAGTTGCAAGGCTTTGCCCGCATCTCTCTCAATCCTGGCGAAACCAAGAGAGTATGCATCAAGTTCTATACTGATCAGTTTGGTTATTATTCTCATCGAGGCAATCGTCAATGGAACATAGCTCCAGGAACGTATGAACTGAAGATTGGAGCCTCTTCTCAAGACATCCGTCTTAAGCAGCAGATAGTTTTGACGGGTGATAAAGTGGTGAAACCTTTGCGTGATCATTACTTCTCCGAGGTTATCAGATAAGCGTATGATTTTTCTACTAAAAGTAGCAAAATGCCAAGGTTTTTGGTTAAAAACAGTATAAAAAACAACAAAATGCACGGATATTGCAAAATATTCGTGCATTTTGTTTGCCGTTTCAATAGATTTTATTAATTTTGCTATCTGGTATAGAAAAGTACCTTATAAATAGAATAATATAAAACAAAACGAAATGGAGAAAATAGACAATCTAGACAGAAAGATTCTCGGCATCCTTTCTAAGAATGCCCGTATTCCTTTCAAAGACGTAGCCGCAGAATGTGGCGTGTCTCGTGCAGCCATCCATCAGCGTGTTCAGCACTTGATGGAGGATGGTTTCATCACCGGTAGCGGTTTTGATGTAAACCCTAAAAGCCTGGGTTATTCTACCTGCACTTATGTAGGTTTGAACTTGGAGCGTGGTAATATGTATAAAAAGGTGGTAGAGCGCTTGCAGAACATTCCTGAAATCGTAGAGTGCCACTTTACAACCGGTTCATACACCATGCTGATTAAGCTTTATGCCCGCGACAACGAGCAGCTCATGGATCTGCTCAACAATAAGCTTCAGGCTATCCCAGGTGTGGTTTCTACCGAAACGCTTATCTCTCTTGAGCAGAGCATCAAGCGTGAGATTCCTGTACTTCTCGATGAAGATTAATAAGAGTCTCCATACCTGAGTACGATTTTTAGAAGATCTTGAATCATTATTTTTTGAAAGATAAACAAATGGAAACATTTGACTTAGAGTCGCATCTCCAGGATGCATACTCTAGATTTCCCGAAGCGAAGCATCAGCCTGTAATTGGCCTTACTGCCAATTATGAAGGTATTGATGCTACGCTTCGCGACCGTTATTATAAGCAGGTAATAGCGGCTGGCGGTACGCCGGTCATTATTCCTCCTGTTGCCGATGCTCAGGTCATCGTCAATACCCTGGAGCATCTTGATGGATTGATTCTGACGGGTGGCGGCGACCATAATCCGCTGTGGATGGGCGAAGAGCCTTCTCCCCGTCTTCACAACATCAATCAGGAACGTGATGCTGCCGAACTGATGATTACCCGATTGGCTTTCAACCGCCAGATTCCGATGCTTGGCATCTGTCGGGGCATCCAGACCCTCGCTATTGCGCTGGGCGGAAAGGTGTGTCAGGATATCAAGCAGCTGGTAAAGCACAGCCAGGATGCCGACCGTACCGAACCTACCCACATCGTAGAAATCAAGAAAGATTCCACCTTATATAATATATATAATAAGGAGAAGATCTTTGTCAACTCATTCCACCATCAGGCGGTAAGCGAGCCAGGCAATCATCTGCGCACCATCGCCAAATCTTCCGACCATATTATCGAGGCAGTAGAGAGTAGCGAGTATAAGCAGATTCTCGGTGTGCAATGGCATCCGGAATGGCTGGAAGAAGAAGGATTGAAGATTTTCCAATGGCTGGTTAATCAGGCTAACAACTTTTATGCAGCCAAGCAGTTGCATAAGCGCATCCTTACGCTCGATACCCATTGTGATACTCCGATGTTCTTCCCTCAGGGCATCAGGTTTGATCATCGCGATTCCCGCATTCTGGTAGATCTTCACAAGATGACCGACGGACATCAGGATGCTACCACGATGGTAGCTTACCTGCCACAGCCTCAGATAGGCGAGAGCTTCAGCAGCAAGGTGGCTTTCGATGTAAAGGGACCTGCGCAGTATGCCGACCTCATCTTCGACAAGATAGAAGAGATTGTGAGCAAGAACAGCCAGTATCTCAGCATAGCCCGCACTCCTGCCGATCTTTACAGCGATAAGCGGAAAGGCAGAAAGAGCATTATGCTCGGTATTGAGAACGGCCTCGCCCTGGAGCACGATATCAGTAACGTGAAGCATTTCGCCCAGCGCGGCATCGTTTATATCACGCTTTGCCATAATGGCGATAATGATATCTGCGATAGTGCCCGTGGCTGCAATACCCATAATGGTGTGAGCAGTTTTGGCGAGAAGGTGATTCATGAGATGAACCGCCTGGGCATCATGGTAGATTTGAGTCATGGTGGCGAGAAGAGTTTCTACGATGCACTTGATATCAGCCAGACGCCTATTGTCTGCAGCCATAGCAGCAGCCGTGCGCTCTGCGATGTGCCCCGTAATCTGACCGATGACCAGATGCGAGCCCTCGCGGCAAAGGGTGGTGTGGCTCATACCACGCTCTATCACGGATTCCTGCGTAAAGAGGGTGAAGCCGACATCATGGACGCTATTGCCCATCTTGAGCATGCCATCGATGTGATGGGTATCGACCACGTAGGTCTGGGTACCGACTTTGATGGAGACGGCGGCATCCGGGGGCTCGCCGACTCTTCTGAACTCATCAATTTCACCCTCCAGCTGTTGCGCCGCAAATATAGCGAGCAGGATATTGTCAAGATTTGGGGAGGCAACTGGCTCAGAGTGATGACGCAGGTGCAGAACTTTGGAAAGTGAAGAGTGAAGAACGAAGAGTGAAGAATCTCATAGATAAAAGGTAATCATAAAGTTCAAAGTTCAAATCTGAAAGTTCAAAGTAAATACGATGACGAAGAAAATGAAGATAATTTTAGGCTTGGTAGTTGCTGCCGGAGTGGTAGCTGGAGCTATCAGCTATAAGAATGCCAACACCACGTCGCCGGAAATCCAGGAAGTAGAGGAAGCAGAGAAGCTGAATCCTGTAGGTCCTGCCTTTAATGCCGATTCGGCGTTGGCTTATTGTGCCGCACAATGCGATTTCGGTCCTCGCGTCATGAACAGCGAGGCGCACGACAAGTGTGGCGAATGGATTGTGAGCAAGTTCAAGCAGTTTGGCTGTGAGGTAGAGACCCAGAAGGCTGACCTCAAGGGCTATGATGGTACCATCTTGAAGAATACCAATATCATCGCCCATTACAACCCGAAGGCTGAAACCCGCATCTTGCTCTGTGCCCATTGGGACAGCCGTCCTTGGGCGGATAACGATCCTGACAGCACCAACTGGCGCAAGCCTGTAATGGCAGCCAACGATGGAGCCAGCGGAGTAGCCGTCATGTTGGAGATAGCCCGCCAGCTGCAGGCTGACAAGAAGCTGAATCCTAACATCGGCGTAGATTTCGTATGTTTCGATACCGAAGACTGGGGAACACCTCAGTGGGCTGATGTTCAGGACGATGGCGATACTTGGGCATTGGGTGCCCAGTACTGGAGCGAGAACAAGCCTGAGGGATATAATCCTCGTTTCGGAATCCTCCTCGATATGGTGGGCGGACAGGGAGCCAAGTTCTATCGTGAAGGTATGTCTATGCAGTATGCCGGTGGCATCGTGAAGAAGGTTTGGGCTGCAGCCCGTCAGGCTGGTTTTGGCTCTTACTTCCCTAAGAGCGATGGCGGAATGATTACTGATGATCATATTCCGGTCAACGAGAAGGCTAAGATTCCTACTGTAGATGTGATAGCTTATTATCCTGACTGTCAGCAGAGCAGTTTCGGTCCTACCTGGCACACCGTGAGCGATGATATGGCTCATTTGGATAAGAATGTGCTTAAGGCGGTTGGCCAGACTATGATTCAAGTGCTTTATACTGAGGAATAGGTCGGCATCTCATTCGAATATAAAAGGAAATGTTCCTAGGAAAAGTTGTTGCTTTTCTTAGGAACATTTCTTTTTTCAGTCTGTTTAAATCTTCGTTCATAGACGTTGAACCGCCGTTCAGTGTCTTTGAACCGACATTCAATGTCTTTGAACGGCGGTTCAATGTCTATGAACGGAGATTTCTTCTGCTTGTATCAACAAAAAAACTTAGGTATAAAAGCAATTTCTGTTGACTGGAAATGCTTTTATACCTAAGTGTATGAGCTTTTTGAATAAGATGAGCTGGTTAAATCTGCCCCGATTCTACCTGTCTTACCACTCTTTCTGTTAATCTGTCAACGCCGTTCGGGTCGTACTTCTTGTTGAGGCTGGCGCCGAAGAGGCTTGCAAATGCCTGATAGAATCCGGCACGGATAGGACCCAGAAAGGCTTGAATCAGGTGATAAGATGAGGAATTGCACTCACGATATACCAGTTTGATGCAGAGTTTACCCTGTGCATAGGTGAGTTTCTTCATCCTTGGGGTATATTCCTGTTTGATACCTTTCTCCACCAGTTTCATGTGTGCATCCTTTGCCTTCTTGTTAGGCAGCGTTTCCAGATAATCACCCGTTTCGATGATAATCTTTCTTACCTCCTTGGCTATCGGCAGCACCTTCTTGATGTTGTATACCAAACGGTTGTAAGCCATTCGTTCCTTGGCGTTCTTGAATACCGGCTGCGGATAAACGTACACGTTGTTCACCTGAACATATTGCACGCTGTCATGATCCAGGAGCACTTTTCCTACCTTCACCATCGGTTCAAAGGTAGGAGTATCCATGTCTACCTCCCTGTCTTCAGGGTTGTCGCCATCGGTCTGCGCCATGGTTTGCAGGGTGATGCAGAAGAGCATCGCCAGTAAAAAGCATATTTTCTGTTTCATGTAAATCTCCTCAAAGTTCTTTGTCCAGCTCCTTTTCTTCGTGGAGCTTCTTCTATATATAAAGAGGTGTAAGCCCCTTTGTATTACTAATTACGCCGCAAAATTACAGATTATTTCTCAAATTGAGAAAGATTCTTGGCTTTTTCTTTCTCTTTTTCATATTTTAGCAGTAACTTTGTCTTAATTTAATAAATGAAGTGCCTACTGCAGATGAAGCATGCTCATTCCATAACATCCCTCTTGTTGAAACTGTTTCTCGTAGGCAGCTCCCAAATCTTCTGTGCTTCATGGGCTCCTGCCCAATCTCTTTCTCTTTCAGAACAGGGCGCCGCACCAGAAGATTCTCTTTCCGCTTCGCCACCCTGGCAGCAACTGCTGTCCGACCTTTCTGCATCCGAAGATTTCGAGCATGTAGCCTGGCAGGACTATGAAGAAGATTTGGAGGAGATGGCGCAGCATCCCGTCAATCTGAATACGGCAACTCGGGAAGAACTGGAGCGCATGCCGTTTCTTACCGCATCGCAGGTAGAAGACATCCTGTTCTATATCTACCGCTATGGACAGCTGAAGAGTATGAGCGAGCTTACCCTGATAAGCAGCATCGACTGGTACCAGCGCCAGCTGATGAGTTGTTTCTTCTTTGTGGCCGATGACGGGAGCAAGCCGGCTTTCCCCAGTCTTAAAAACATCGCCCAGTATGGCAAGCACGAAGTGATGGGCATGCTGAAGGTTCCTTTTTATGAGCGCAAGGGCGATGCGAGCGGAACCGACGGCTATCTGGGTTATCCTTACAAGCACGGACTGCGCTACCAGTTTCGCTACGGCAATTCCGTCAAACTGGGATTCGTAGCTTCTCAGGATGCCGGCGAACCATTCTTCGGAGGCAGGAACACGATGGGTTACGACTTCTATTCCTTCTATCTTCAGGTAAAGAACCTGGGCAGATGGAAGAATATCACCCTGGGCAGATACAGACTGAACGTAGGATTAGGACTGATACTCAATAATGATTTCGGCTTCGGCAAACTCTCAGCCTTAACCTCCTTGGGCAGATCAGCTTCCTGCATCATCCGCGGTCATTCTTCCCGTTCTTCAGCCAATTATCTGCAAGGCGCAGCAGCCACTTATACCTTATTGAAAGGACTGGAACTGACCGGCTTTCTTTCTTATCGCCAGATAGATGCTACGCTTTCTGCTGACGGCGGGGGCATCAAGACCATCCTGAAGACCGGTTTGCATCGCACGGTGAATGAGATTGCCAAACAGAAGATAGCATCCAATACACTTGTGGGAGGCAACATCAGTTACCGGCATCAGGGCTGGCACATCGGAGGTACAGCCTTTTATACCTCTTTCTCCCTTCCGCTCACGCCTAATAAAAGCCAGCTTTACAAGCGTTTTGCTCCAGAGGGGAATGCCTTCTGGAATGCCAGCATCAGCTATGGTTACATCTCCCATCGCCTCACCCTCTCCGGCGAAACGGCTACGGGCGATTGCGGTTCCATAGCCACGCTCAATGCTGCCTCATATCTCTGTTCCGACCATTTCACGCTCATGGCTCTTCACAGGTTCTATTCTGCCCGTTACTATTCTCTCTTCAGCAACAGTTTTTCCGAGGGGAGCGATGTGCAGGATGAAAACGGCGTATATCTGGGCTTTACCTGGATTCCTGCCCATCATTGGAGCATCACAGTCTATAGCGATTTTGCCTATTTCGCTTGGCCTAAGTATCAGACCAGGGAGAGCACACAGAGTTGGGATAATCTGGTGAATATCCTCTTCCAGCCCTCCAGAGTCCTGACGGTAGGAGGAAGACTCCGCTATAAGGATAAGGCGGGAACCACGACCGGCCGTCTGCGCCTCTATGCCACAATGGCTCAAAAACGATGGAACGCCAAAACCAGTTTAGACTATACGATGAGCCAGGCGGAAAGCACGATGAAGAATGAGGGCGATGAGCCCAGTAAAGGCTATATGGTGAGCGAGCATATAGGATGGGAATGGAAATGGAAGAAGCAGTTGAAAGGAACGTTGAGAGGCTGCCTGGGCTATTTTCATACTTCCGATTTCGCCTCCCGTATCTACGCTTATGAGCCTGGTCTGCTCTATCAGATGAGTTTCGGCAGCTACTACGGCGAGGGCATCCGTTACGCCTTGGTGGCACGCTCAGAGATAGGTTCCCATCTGCTGCTTATCGCCAAATTGGGTACAACCGATTATTTCGACCGCTCTCACATCTCTTCTGGTTTGCAGGAAATCTCCCGCTCTTCGCAAACCGATCTGGAGATACAGGTAAAGTGGAAATGGTAAGAAAGAATGGAGAAAAACGGGAAATATATATCAAGAATAAAAAATATTAAACGTTTTTCTTGTTTAAATAGAAAAAATGAGTTACTTTTGCATCTGAATAAATACTGGCTTACAAATGAAGATATTGATAGTTATCCCTTGTTATAACGAGGAAGAAGTGCTGCCTAAGACCTTAGATGTGCTGGGGGCATTGATCAGAAAGATTAAGAAAGAGACTGATGCCGACACAGAACTGCTGCTTGTCGACGATGGCAGTCGTGACCATACTTGGCAGATGATTTCGGATGCTGCCAAGGAACATGGGTATGTGCATGGCATCAAACTGTCGCATAACCGAGGCCATCAGAATGCGCTCTGGGCAGGTATGGAAGCTGCGGTAGACCATTGCGATGCGATGGTAAGTATCGATGCCGACCTGCAGGACGATGAGAATGTTATCGTGGATATGGTGCGCCAGGTGCAGGAAGGCAAGGATATCATCTATGGTGTGCGCAAGGAGCGCAAGACCGATACCTTCTTCAAACGCTTTACCGCCCAGGCTTTTTATAAGCTGATGCAGAGTGTGGATAAGGATACGGTTTACAATCATGCCGATTTCCGCATGATGACCAACCGCACCCTGAAGGCTCTGATGCAGTATCCCGAGCGCAATCTCTTCCTCAGATCCATCGTACGCCAGTTGGGTTTCCGTGAGGGATTCGTCTATTACGACCGCAAGGCTCGCGAGGCGGGTGAGAGTAAGTATCCGTTTACCAAGATGCTGAGCTTCAGTATCGATGGCATCACCTCGTTCTCCGTGGCACCTCTTAGGTTTATCACCTTCCTGGGTTTGGCGATGACTTTGGTGGCAGTCATCATGATTATCTTTGCCTTGGTAGAATATTTCCAGGGCAAGACCATTCAGGGCTGGACCTCCATGCTTGTTTCCATGTGGTTTATCGGAGGCATCATCACCACGGGCGTAGGCATCACGGGTGTCTATATCGGCAAAATTTATACCGAGGTGAAGCGCCGTCCTCGATACTTTATCGAAGAAAGAGTATAATCTTATCGAAGAAAGAAAATAAGAAGAATATCAATTTGATAGATACAAAAATAGCATCGGTACTTATAATCCCGATGCTATTTTTGTATCTAATCACTAATAATTAATCACTACTCATTTGTTAAGTGCAATATTGGCACTAGTCTTCACGAATCGGTAGAAACCTACCTTGTTGTGCCATTCTACCGTCTTTCTTACTTCCCAAACCTTCTGGAAGGTATAGTCCTTGCCGAATTTCTCAAGGAAATCAGGCACGTCTTCTTCCGGAATCATCAGCACGCCATCCTGTGGCAATACCTTGTCAAACTGCTGGATCTTATCGCCCAGATAGAAGTTGAGGCTGAAGAAATGCAGCATATCTACCGACATATAAGAATAGAGTTTGCTGGTATCAAACTTCTTCTCGATAACCGGCGCCAGATGCTTATCGGCCTTCGTGTTGAGCACAGGTGGCTGCAGACTGGAGTCGAGCATCAGGAAGAGCCCCACAATGGTGGCAAGAGTATATGAAACAATATTGCCTGAATTCTTCTTCTTTCTGAGTGCCCGGAAGATGAGGTAAACTCCCCCCAAAGTGATAACCATAAAGATGCTGCATGGGATGAGCAAATCGTTGTTTTCGAGCGCATGGAGCATGGCGATATTGTCTATGGCATGCTTACCGTGGAAGATGCTTTCTGGCACCCATCCCTTTTTTACCACCAGCAGGGCGATATTGAGAATCAGGGTTATCGAAGCAATCACTCCGGCATAAACCTTCAAGGCTCCCATCTTCTCCTTCATCATCCAAACGATGTATTCGGCGATGAGATAAGCCATGAACGGATAGCATGGCAGCAGATAAACGCTGCGCTTGCTCTTAGGGATGCAGTAGAAGAAGAGTACCAGGAGGAAAGCGAGCCAGGTGAACACCTGCAGCGGAGTAGCCTTCTTCGCATTCTCAAGGAAACGGGTCTTCGAGAACTTCTTCCATGGCAGGATGAAGAGCGAGAACAATAATAATAAGGTGTAAGGCAACCAGCCCGTGATGAGTGTAAGCAGGTTGTACCACGCTGGGTTCTCGTGCGATTCGTATGCCATCTTGCCCATGAATCGGTCGATGTTCTCTTCCTTTACCAGGCGCAGAAACTCGTCGCCGCCTTGCAGATAGGCTGCATAATACCAGCAGAAAGGAATAATGAGCGAGAGCAGGGCGGTTAGAGCCATGCGCCATACGATGCCCCAGAAGTTCTCACGTTGGGTAAGCATGAATACGCCCATCACAAAGCAAGGCAGAATGATGCCCACAGGACCTTTGGTAAGCGTAGCGCCACTCATGCAGAGGATAGCGAGCCAAGGCAACTGGTGCTTTCCTTTCTCCCACCAGCGGTAGAGCAGATACATGGCTCCCACCATAAAGGCGGTGTTCTCCATATCTACACGGCAGTTCATACCCGCACGGTGTACCTCGAAGGCGGTGAGCGTGAGGATGGCTGCGATGAGGCTGGTCTGGGTATTCTTGCGCTTGGCATAGAACACGAAACCGCCGATGGTCATCAATACCAGCGATACGGCAGACGGCAGGCGTGAGGTGTACTCATTCACATGGCCGATGAAGAGGCTGAAGAAGGCGATGCACCAGTGGAAGAATGGCGGTTTGTAAGGGATATCACCTCCGTTGTTGATAGGCAGAATCCAGTTGCCATGTTCCAGCATGGTGTAGGCAACCACCGCTTCGCGCGGCTCTCCCTTGGTATTGAAATCTGTGAGTCCGAGGAATGGAATCATCATCACGATAGCCAGGATGATGATGAGCCATAGGGCTTTGTTGTACTTGATGTTCATGTCTTATCGAAGTCTTGTTTTGTTATTTTGGCTGCAAAGTTACATATAATTATTTGTTTATAGACAGAATAAGGCTAGAAATTTTGCTTTTATTGGGATATAATTATTAACTTTGCACCCGATTTCTAAAGTAGAATAAAAATGAAACGATATTTTAAGGCTTTTGGGTATCTCCTTTCGGTGCATGTATTGGCATTGCTGGTGATGACTCTGTTCAGATTGGTAGAATTCATCGCCCTGCATGGCATGATTGTAGATGTAGAGGCGAGTAGGGGAATGGCGTTTGTCAAGGGTGTATGGTTTGACAATGTCATAGCTTGTTATATTTCGGTATTGCCTGTGGCTGTGCTCCTGATAGCAGCCAGCCTGGGGTGGTGTCATCGCCGTTTGCTGCGTGGCATCAACATCTGGTATGCGGCATGGTTTGCCATCGCCTTCATGCCTTCGGCAGCCAATACTCCTTATTTCCAGTATTTCTTCAAGAACATCAATTCCAGTATATTCGGGTGGTTCGGCTATGTAGCCACCACATCGGGCATGCTCTTGCAGGAGTCTTCCTACTGGCTCTATATCGCCCTCTATTTTGTGTTTACGGGGGCGTTTATCTATGCGCTCGTCCGTCTGCGTCGCTACTTCGAGGGGCTCTTCCTTCTGCCTAAGGACAATATGCACCTGGTGCAGGTAGTCAGCCGTTTCCTTATTTCTGCTGTGATGATAGGTGCCTGTCTCTTCGGCATCCGTGGCAGAATGGGCTATAACCCTATCAAGGTGAGCCAGGCTTACTATTGCGAGGATTCTTTTCTCAATCAGCTCGGCATCAATCCGGCATTCAATCTCCTTACTTCTGCGCTCGACGATATGCGCAAGGAGAACAAGGAGTTGCATCTCATGCCATACGCTGAGGCTATCACGAATACCCGCCAGTGGCTGGGTATCACGGGAAAGGTGGATAGCACGAATATTCTGAAGCGTGAGGTGGTGAACGATTCCCTGATGATGAAGATGGGTCAATCTCCTGCGAAGAAGAATCATCCTAACGTGGTGGTGATACTGATGGAGTCGATGTCGGCAAACCTGTTGGGTACTTTCGGCAATCAGCAGCCGCTCACCCCAACGCTCGATTCGCTCTATCATCATTCCCTGGCGTTCACCCACTTTTATAGTGCCGGCATCCATACCAACCATGGCATGACGGCTACGCTCTACAGCTTCCCTGCTCTCATGTTCCGCAACCTGATGAAGGGAACAGTAACTCCACGCCGCAAGGGTATCGCCACGGTGTTGAAGAAGTATGGCTACGAGAACATGTTCTTCATGACCCACGAGGCACAGTATGATAACATGAAGGCTTTCTTCCAGACCAATGGCTACGATGACATCTTCTCTCAGGAGAACTATCCTAAGAGCGAGGTGGTGAACAGCTTTGGTGTGAGCGACCATTTCGAGATGGGCTATGCCCTCAACACCATCAACCAGAAGGCGAAGACGGGCAAGCCTTTCATGGCTACCATCCTCACCGTGAGCAATCATCCGCCATATATCATTCCTGATTTCTTCAAGCCGAAGACGAAGGAGAAGGAAACACAGATTGTGGAGTATGCCGACTGGGCGATAGGCGACTTCCTGAAAAAGGCAAGCCGGGAACCTTGGTATAAGAACACGATATTCGTGATTCAGGCAGACCATGGTAAGCTGGTGGGTAAGAGCGAGGGCGAGTTGCCTCAGTCTTACAACCATATTCCGCTCATCATCTTTGGTCCCGGTGTTCCGCAGCAGCAGTATGCGGGCTTGGGCATGCAGGTGGATGTGATGCCTACGCTTTTCGGCTTGATGAATCTGAATTATGAGTACGAGGGCTTCGGCGTGGATCTGCTGAAGCAGCAGCGCCCGATGGTATTCTATTCGGCAGATAACCAGATAGTGGCAAGAGACCATCAGCGTTGCTTCGTCTATAATCCGTCGATGAACCGCAGTTTCTGCTATGATGTGTTGCCGAATGGCAATCTGAGAGAAAACAAGCAGGAGTCTAAGTTCCAGGATTTGAAGAACTATGTGTTCTCGAATATTCAGTCAGCTGAGTATATTGAGCGCCATCAGAAATAATAAACTGGATTTACAGAACTTGAAAAAAGAAAGAATCCCTCTTGCGGCATTTTAGTCGTAAGAGGGATTCTTTCTTTATCTAGTCTAGGTAGAAGCTTCAGGTAAGATACCTGATTAATGCTTTATAATTTTGTCGTAGCGAATCAGTAAATCCGAGATGCGATGCGCCTCGGTGAGTCGCTTGATTTCCTTTTCCGGCACATTGCTCGTTGTTTCAACATTCATGTTGTCTGAACCTACTGCGGCAGGATACTTGCGAGGGTCCAGAATGCTCTGGCCCATTCCTTTCCATTCGTAGCGGTCCAGACGCATCAGGTTGAGGATGGTAGGATATTGGTCTACCTGTCCCATTACCTTATTATATATACCCCCCACGGGAGCGTTGACAACGATGAAAGGAGTAAACTGCTTGTCGCTTACGATGCCTTTGGCGGCTGGCGAAGCGCATATCGGTTTGCGGTCGGCAGCAAGACCTTCGTGGTCGCCTATCATTACAATCATCATATCCTTATAATCCGGACGACTTTTCAGATAGTCGAGGAGAATGCCCAGTCCGTGGTCGGTATAGTTGGCCATGGTCATGAAGTCGCGCATCTTCTCCGGATAATCGCCCTTGAAATGAATGCGTTTCAGGTTATCGGGCAGGATGAAAGGATTATGACCGGAGTAAGTAACAATCTGCAGATAGTTGCTTTTTCCCTCCTTCATGATTTCGCCTTTCTTGAGTTTTGCCACAATCTGCTTCATAAAGGATACGTCGCCCAGTTTCTTGCGGCTGCCCACTTTCTCGTCGTTCACCCACTGGTCGTTGAAGAACATCTGGCTGATGCCGAAGTCTTCTGCCACCACAGACTGGTTCCAGGTGATAGGCTTGTCCACCGTCATCAGATAAGAACTCAGGTCGGGATGCTCTTCCTTCAGCGCCTTGACCAATGAGGGATAGTGGGTAAAAGGAAATTGCATGGCGTAGCATCCGCTCATCAGCGGCAGCAGACCTGTGCTTACCAGAAGCTGTCCGTCGATGCTGCGGCCGCCTTTCACCTGGGTGAGGACATGTGGAGCATAGAGAGTATGGCTGTCGGCAATATACCGGTTCAAGTTTGGAGTGATTTCCTTGCCCTCTACCTTACGGTTGATAACCCAGCTTTCTAGCGATTCGCAGAAGATAACCACCAGGGTCTTTTTCTTGGCGATGCTGTCGGCGAGTGGCTGGTAGCCAGGTTGTTGCTTCATCCAACTGTCAATATCAGCCTTTATCTTTGGGGTGAATACCGATTTCTGCTGGCTTGCCTCGTTTATCAGGTTGCCGAAGATGGTGTACATCGGCACTTTACAGGTGTACATGTTGGCGCTGTTCAATTCGCTGAAAGCCTTTTCCGGTCCACCTTTGGCAAAGATAAAGATGGCAGAAAGCAGGAAAGCTGCAAGTGTGGTGCAGGCATATTGTTTGATTCGCAGGGTATAACTTCCCTTTTTATTTTTAGAAGAATCATTCGTTCTGTTCTTTTTCTTATAGAGAGAATAGATGCAGATAAGTGTAGATAGCGGGAGTAGGGCATCTATCCATCTCATCGAGTCAACCACACTCGCAGTAAAATCGCTCAGATTGCTAGCCAGCAGATAACTTTCTAATGGTATCATCGAGTTGTAGGTACGGCAATACATCAGGTTGCTGATGAGCAGTCCGTCTAGAATAAAGAGCACGAGGTATTCTACCCATTTCTTGCTGGTAAGCATGAATGGGAGGATGAACAGCAGGGCTGCCAATAGGGAGTTGACATACACCTCTGGTAAGGAAAAAGAGGTGAAGGTGGTCTGCAGGCACCAGATAATATCGAACATGATGAATTTGCCGGCTGCACATCCCAGCAGAGATATTGTATCTCTGTTCCACAAAGTATGTGGAAATATTTTCTTCATAATCTGTTTCATGGGTGCAAAGGTATTGATATTTTGCGAGATACTGGCTAATTTGCTTATTAATCTTTGCTAAAAAACAGGAATCCCCCACCACGCTTGGGCTGCGTGATGGGGGAGTGACCGGTTTACATGGTTTCTCCTATATCTTATAGAGGTAAGATGTTGCAGTATTCCCTTTTGAACCACAGTTCGAAGACGGGGTCAACCATCTTGAAGCCATCGCCCGATTTCTCAATGAAGTCTCTTTCTACAAGAGTCTTTTTGTTCTTGGTGATGGTGCGTGGAGCACCGAGTCCATAATCTGCTACTACCTGCTGGGCATTGAAGTGGGTCTCTCCCATGCAGACGGCACGCAGGAATGCTATCTGTGAGGCAGGCATGCCATCGATATCGGTAATGAACATATCGGCATTGGTATCCAGAAGTTTGGCGAGTTGTGACTGATAGATTTCCTCTGTTACTTCTGTTGCTGTACGAGTCCAGATGAGAAAGCAAAATTGCTGCATGTACCAGGAGTGGCATTGCATGGCATTGCAGATTCGCTCTATCATATCATCGCTGATAGACTTGCCGTGATTGTAGAAACTGTCGTGAATAAAAGGTTTCCAGTATTCCTTGGCTATCTTCTTCAAGGTCATCATCTGTCCAAAACGATAGAATGGATTCTTCGAGTTGCCGAATATATCCATCATCATATGGCGTTTACTGCCATAGAGACAGTAGGTCGTACTGTGTTGTCCTTGCCATACCGAACGCATGGTTCCTTCCAGTCTCTTCCAGTCGGGCAGGTTTGCCAATTGTTGGAACTCATCAATACACACGATGACATGGATGCCTTTTGCCTTGGCAATCTTTTCTGGTAGATTGAGAATTTCCTCGGCACTTTCCTTCAAAGGTTTGAAGTTTAGATTTACTTCTACGGCATTCACCGGGTCGCTATTGATGGTAAGGCTTGGAGATATGGATTGGACGAACTTTACGATGTCGGCCCATCTCTTTTCCATCGTGGAAGAAACTCCTTGGAGTATTGCACTTGCAAACTTGTTGTAGAACTCTTCCTCGGAGAAAATCTTGAAGGCATCCAGATAGCATACTCTTATGTCCTTCTGCTCTTGCTTCAGCTCTTCCATTGCTGCTTTGACAAGTGAAGACTTACCCCATCGTCTTGGAGAAATCAGCATCACGTTGATGCCTCCTCCTAGGAAAGTCTTGAGGTCTCTTCTATCTTCAATTCTATCAATGAAATATTCATTTTCTGCGATAGAACCATATTCGAATGGTATCTTGTTCATATACTTAAAGTCTTGATTCTCTGCAAAGTTACAAAATTATACCCAAAGGTATTATACCCAAGGGTATAATTTAGGAAACTTTATGCTTTTCTTTCCGTCATTATCTCTTTTTCGAGTGTTATCAGCAATGAAGTGTGGTATCATCAGAAACAGTAATCCCCCACCACGCAGCCAAAGCGTGATGGGGGATTAACTGTTTTAGGAGATTCAAGAGGTTTTATGCTGAGAGGGTAAGCTTCTGCCAGATTTCGGTGTCGCCACCCTTCAGCTTCTTGCAGAGACCACGCTTGACCCAACGGCTTATCATCTTACGGATGGTTTCACGACTGGCTCCGTCGCCACGCTCACGGCTGGCATCGAAGAGGGTGAACTGCTCTGGGAGTTGGGCGAAGAGCAGGGTGTTACGGGACTTATAGACTGGGATAGCCTCGTTGTCCTGCTGCTGCTTGTCGAGACGCAAGCCAAACATCTCCATCTGCATGGCGAGCACGTAGTCGGCTACAGCCTTGGCAAAACGGATGCAGGCATCAGTCTCCTCTCCGGTCTGCTCCAGGATGTGGAAGATGACGCCACAACGGAAGCCGATGACGGCAGAACGGCGACGATACACATCCATCACACGGTCGGCATTCGCCAGGGCGAGCTGTCTCTTCGCTTCGAGCCACTGGCAGAACTCCTTGCACATACGGGGCAGCTCCATCACGCCGTGACTACGTTCAAGGAGAGTTACTGCCTTGAGGATGTTGGCCTGCTCCTCTTCGGTGTAGCCGTGGTGCTGGCTGAGGGGTGCGAAGGAGGTATCGGGCATCTTGGCGAGCATCATTCTTGAAGAAGATCCGTCCTCGATGTTATCATCGGTGAAGAACTTCTGGAAGATGTTCTGGGTGCAGCAGCCGGAGAAGTTGAGCTGGGCGTGGGTTACGCCGCTGGTGGCTGTGATGTAGTCCTGACCCACCTCGCTCTGGTCGAACGCCTTACGGAAGTAGTCGCCGAACACCTTCCATACGCTCTTCATCGAACCGAGCTCCTCGCTGAACATATACATGGTGTGGCCGTCGGCACAGAGCTGACGACGCATCAGAGCCGACTTCGAGATAGTATCGCCAATGTGACGGATGCAAGGCTTCGGATCCACTACACCCTTCTTGCCCTTGTGCTGCTGGTACCAGGCTTCATCCTCACGAGGTTTCTCATCGTCCTTATCCATCTTCTTCGCCCAGATGTTCTCGATGCGGCGGCATACGCCCTTACCCGATGCCTGTTCGCCGATGATGATAGACATGAGTGCCATCGGAGTATCGCTGCCGTCGCAATACTTCGCCTTCAGACGGTCTGCGTAGGTTGCGGCAATAGGGAGGGCTGAGAAGAGGGCAGGCACGCGTGCCTCTGCGGCTACGCCAGAGAGCGAGTCGCGGAGTCCGAGTGGAAGCTGGTCTACTGGGAATTCGTAAAGAGGCTGTGTACTTGCCTTAGCGGCTAAAAGGTTCTCTATGTTTCTTAAATTTTCATTCTCCATAATTATTTAATGTTTAAAAGTTAGCTTGTCGGAATATCCGGTAAACGGGGGCAAAAATACGACTATCTTCTGTAACCGCCAAATTTGAGCGTGTGATAAGGTCCGAAATTCAGCAGCCATTTGGAGCAAATTGTGTTAAAAAATCTAAGTCATAGTTTTGTGGGTTGGAAAACATAGGTTCTTATGTGCTAAATCATAGTTTCTCGGGTGCCAGGTTATAGCTTCTCGGATAACAGGTTCTCGTCTCAATCCGTAACCCCCTTTTTCTTCTTCTTCCTTTCTCATAAAAAAATAACACGGACAAATTGAATTTGTCCGGACAAATTGTCCGGAGCGTCATAACGTATTGTTTTTCTGGTACTTATAAGACTGCCGGACAACCATCCGGACAAATTCAATTTGTCCGTGTTTAAAAAATATTCCCGTTAAATTCTTTGGTGTCTTACCCGTAATCCATTGACTATTAGTTAATTCGTAATAAAAATGCTAGTTTTAAACAACTTTGTTTAAAACAACCTTGTTTAATTTGTTTTTTTTTGCTATCTTTGCAGAAGAAAAGCTGCACTCGGCAATTTGAAAGCAAGCTTACTTGCGAAATTCCGTATTATAAAATAAGGTAGTGATTATGAGAAAAAGTAGAGAAGCTCCGTTTGTATTCGGTGTTCGTGTGGAGGGAGATTCCTTCACCGACCGTAGAGAGGAAACAGAACGCCTGAAGGCGAACTTTACGTATGGAGTGAATACGATATTGATTTCACCTCGTCGTATGGGTAAGACTTCATTGGTGGATAAGGTGTGTTCGCTTGTAGAGAGCGAAGACATCAGGATAGCTCGTATAGATGCCTTTGGTTGTCGTTCGGAGAATGATTTTATCAATGCTTTTGCCACGGCCGTGGTTCGGGCTACTTCTTCAAAATGGGAAGAATGGATAGAGAATGCCAAGGTGTTCTTGAGTCGTTTCGTTCCGAAAATCAGTATTGGGCAAGATCCTTTAACAGATTTCTCTTTGGCTTTGGAGTATAATGCAGGTAACAATACAACAGAAGAGGTTTTGAGACTTCCGGAAATGATAGCTCGGTCAAAAGGTTGTCATATAGTAGTCTGTATCGATGAATTTCAGCAGATAGGTGATTTTCCAGATTCCTTGACTTTCCAGAAGAAACTCCGTAGCGTATGGCAATTACAGAGCCATGTATCTTACTGTCTTTATGGCAGCAAGAAACACATGATGGAACAGATGTTCCAGAATGCCAGTTACCCATTCTATCGCTTTGGTGATTTCTTCTATCTGAATAAAATTAGCGAGAAAGACTGGGTGGAGTATATCTGTCAGCGTTTCGAATCTACCGGCAAGCATATTTCTGAAGAGCTGGCTCGAGAAATCTGTCAGGTAACAGATAGGTATTCCTCTTATGTACAGCAGTTGGCATGGTTTGTATGGTTGCGCGTGCAAGATGATTCTGCAGCTACAGAAGAGGACTTGAAATATGGAATAGACCGGTTGCTGGATGCCTGTGAGCCCTTGTTTATCCAGCAAACCGAAGACCTTTCAGCCTATCAGATGAATTTCCTGCATGCCATCACTAATGGAGTACATACCGGTTTCACCCAGACGGCGATATTGGAAACCTATCGTCTGGGTACTGCTGCCAATGTAACCCGCCTCAAGAAGTCCTTGATGGTGAAAGATCTGATTACAATACCTGCTCCTAAGCATCTGGAAATGAGTGACCCCATCTTGGCGTTGTGGTTGAAGAGAAGAGTGTGGAAGTTGACGTAAATTACCCGTAAATTACCCGAGATTTACGTCAACTTTACCCGAGATTTACGTCAACTTTACCCGAGAATACGCTTTAATAGCCTGATAATCATTAGGATATGGTTCGCGTAATTTCACGTAATTTAAAATCAATTACGCGAACTTTTACGTGAAATACGGAAGAGTTAAAGGATAAATAAGACAAGACACTGGAATTTGTCATCATGGTTTGGTGAGGAAAAAGTAGCCAAGTCGAAGACCATGATACTAAAAGAGTGCTATTGACGAAAAAACAGAAGGATATTGTAAACTTCCGTTCCGTAAGGTTGCAAGTTCGTGACTTAATATAGCTAGCTCAGACTCTAATATACCATGCTCTAGTTAAAATATACCAAGTAATATTGCAAGTTCAGGCTCTAAGGTTGTAAGTTTAAGCCCAAATATACCAAGCTTAGATTCAAATATACCAAGTTCAGATTCAAATATACCAAGTAATATTGCAAGCTCGGCTCTTAATATTGCAAGCTCGTGGCTTAATATTGCAAGTTCATTGCTTAATATTGCAAGCTTGGCTCTTAATATTGCAAGCTCTCAAAAATCAATAATCGGCCGAAAAATAGTAGTCTCATCTAAAAAATGTCGCCTTGGTATTACTGCCAATGTAATTCGGCTCAAGAGAAGAGTGTGGAAGGAATCATAAATGTATAAAGCCCCTTCTGTATTCCAGGAATATGAAACCCTGGGTTACTGAAGGGGCTTTTCTGATTTTACCTTTTCTTATTTAAAGAACCTGTTGAGCTGCTTGATGGCTTTATCAAACTGCTTAGCTGGCAGGCGGTAGTTCTTCACCGGATTCATGTGGGCATCATAAACATCCAGGGCACCGTCGGCTGTCTTCTCCAGGATGGTGTCGTTGTTGATGATGAAGGCATAGTTCAGATTGCTGCCTACTACATGCCACAGTCTAGGCGTCTTATCCGTCATCATTCTGCCCATCGAATAATCGGCAGGATTGTTCTTTATGCCCAGATGATTCTTCATCAATGTAGGAACCACATCATAATGAGTGGTGCGATGCGTAAACTTCTGAGGCTTTGCGCCAGGAACATGCCAAATCATAGGCACGCCAATCTGGGCTTTAGAGAAGTTGCCGTTATGTCCCCAGTAATTATGATGGTTCTCATTGAACTCCTGACAGTGATCGCCCGAAAGAATGATGATGGTGTTATCCATCAGTCCTTCTTTCTTCAGAGTCTCGAAGATTCGGCCCAGCAGCAGGTCGTCCTGATAGCAGCAGTTGCGATACATATTCCAGAAAGGAGTAGGATCCATATCGTTGCTGAGTTTGGTATAGTCGGCATACGCCCAAGCCGGCTGGAAACGCTTGTTCCTTGTCGGCAGGTAGTCCAAAGCTATGAGGCAGGTCGAAGAACAGGAATGAGAAGAAAGGCTTCTTGCTCTTCTTGTGCTGCTGCGAATCGCTGATGATTTCCTCTGCTATCCTTGTATCTCTCTCCAGCGGAGTATTGCCTTTCGTCTCGGTATGGATGCCTGGTACTCCACCAAAGATGACTCTCCCGAATGGCGGGTCGGCAAAGGTGGCACTCGGATAGGTCTGTATCTCGTAGCCCAGTTCCTGCAGGCGCTTGATGAAGACTGGCTGGATATGGGCAGGGTCGAAACTCTCCCAGTAATAGCAGGATAGTCCGAAGAAGAGGCTGAACACGCCGCTTCGAGTTCCATTGCTGCCGCTCACATGATTGCTGAACCATTGGTTTTGCTGGGCAAACTGATAGGCATTCGGCATGCATTCGGCTGTTAAGGAACGGGTGTTCCAGGAGTCTATCAGAATGAAGATGATATTCGGCAGTGAATCTGGGTTCATCTTCTCTTTCTGTAACGGTTGGATAGGATATTGTATATCCGCACTCTGCTTGCCATTCATCTGTATCATGCTTTCTCTAGGAGGTGTACATCCTAATTTCAACAACAGACCATTCGAAGTAGTTGGGAAGTAATAAGGCAACAATGCGCTGCTCTTCATCACGGAAGGCTGCTGATAGAAGGCTCCATAGATATGGCAAAGATGGGCAAAGAGGGTGCAGCCGATGATGCTTCCTGCGATGAGCCAGGCGTATGCCTTCTGGCGTTTCTTCCATAGAAGATAAGATGCATACCATACACCTACAACGATGGCTGCAACAACCAGGAAGAGTGCTATCTCCTTCAGATACAGCATTATATCAAAATTAAAAATCTCTCCGGCTCCCTCGCCGAATACCATACTCAACACAAAGCCGTTGATATGGAAATGATAGATGGCATACACCTGCGAGTTGAGATAGTTGATGATGCAGAGCAGCACCACGCCGACAATCTGTACGACTCTAGCTGTCTTAGTACATCTGCAAAACGTAAAGATGAGACTAAGAAGATATGGTATCAGCGCAAACATGGCTGCATGGCTGATGCAGGAGGTTATGAAGAATAACCATCCCTCTAAATCCATCAACTCGAGTATTGAAGAATCGGTGATATAGAACCCAAACTGCAGGGCTATCAGTAATGTAGAGAAGGCAAAAAACAAGAATCCCTGTTTTGCTTCTCGAATGCGCAAATTCAGTCCCTTCATTTCTGAGGACTTTTGCTTAAATATCTGATATTTCATTGTATGAGTATCGTTTTGCCTTTATATACTAAACTATGTTATTTGAACATAGCCAATGCTTTCTCTATGATAGGAGCCATGTCATAATATTTGTATTCGGCAAGGCGGCCGCCAAAGATAACATCTTCTTCCTGGTCTGCCAGGTTCTTATATTGGGCATACAGTTCAGAATTCTCCTTGTCGTTTACCGGATAGTATGGCTCCATGCCATCCTTCCATTCGGTGGAATATTCCTTAGAGATAACCGTTTTCGGGGTTTCATAGACTTCTGCTCCGAACATTTCAAAATGCTTGTGCTCTATCACTCGGGTATATGGCACTTCGCGCTCTGTATAATTTACCACGGCATTGCCCTGATAATTAGGGCAGTCGATGGTTTCCTGCTCAAAGCGGACGGTGCGATAGTTGAGTTTACCAAACTGATAGTTGTAGAACTCCTCAATCTTGCCTGTGAAAACAAGCTTAGAGGCAAGCTCTTTCCAATGATCTTTCAGCAATCTCTTGTTGCCGTTTGGAAGTTCTATCTCGTCTTTAAAGAAGTCTACTGATACCTTTGTATCTGCCCCCTCAAGTAAACCGTCAATGAGTTTGTTGTATCCCCCTATAGGGATTCCCTGATACTTGTCATTGAAGTAATTGTTGTCGAAGATGAGGCGTACCGGCAGTCGCTTGATGATGAAGGCTGGCAGGTCTGTACACTTTCGTCCCCATTGCTTCTCAGTGTATCCCTTGATGAGACGCTCGTAGATATCTTTACCGATGAGCACCTGAGCCTGTTCCTCCAGATTGCGAGGTTCGCTTACACCGTCGGCCTTCATCTTAGCTACGGCTTCTGCCTTCTGCTCATCAATTTTAGCCTGTGCTTCTTCAGGTGTGGTTACGCCCCACATCTGATAGAAGGTATTCATATTGAAAGGCAGATTATAGAGTTTGCCCTTGTAGTTTGCCACAGGCGAGTTGGTGTAGCGGTTGAACTCAACGATAGAGTTTACGAAGTTCCACACCTCTTTGTTGGATGTATGGAAGATGTGTGCCCCATACTTATGTACGTTGATGCCCTCTATGTTCTCGCAATAGATATTGCCACCGAGATGTGGTCGCTTATCTATCACCAGACAAGTTTTTCCCTGTTTATGAGCCAGGTGGGCGAATGTGGCTCCGAAGAGACCGGAGCCAACTATAAGATAATCATATTTCTTCATACTAGTGCTAACTAAGTTTTTCTGAGTACAAAGGTAAGAAAAGAAAAGGATATATGCAAGTTTTTTGCTTTTTATTTGTTTATATCATAAGAAAGGTGTATCTTTGCATAATTAAATGAATAAAAGTTTTAGAACGATATATAGAGTTAAATTATGGATGAATTTGATGAGACGATACCTGTTACTTCGCCATTACTTCCCGATTTGGATGAATTCCACGGGATGTTGAAGGAGATATGGAAGAGTAAGTGGATTACTAATAATGGAAACTTTCATAAGCAGTTAGAAAAAGAACTGGCTGAATATTTGAAAGTTCCTTATCTGAGTTTGTTCACGAACGGAACTCTCCCTCTTATTACGGCTTTGCAAGCTCTTCATATAACAGGAGAAGTTATAACAACGCCATATAGTTTTGTCGCTACAACACATGCTTTGTGGTGGAATGGTATAAAGCCAGTTTTTGTTGATATTGATTTGGCAACAGGTAATATGGATCCTGATAAAATAGAAGCAGCAATAACTCCGAGAACAACTGCTATTATGCCCGTTCATGTATATGGTAAGCCTTGCAATACTGAAGCAATTCAAGAAATAGCAGATAAGTATGGCTTAAAGATTATATATGATGCAGCACATGCTTTTGGTGTAGAAGTAAATGGTAAAAGTTTATTAAATGCAGGTGATATGTCTACCTTAAGTTTTCATGCGACTAAGGTCTATAATACGATAGAAGGTGGTGCTCTTGTCATGCATGATGAGAAGATGAAGAAACGAATTGATTACCTCAAGAACTTTGGTTTCGCAGATGAAATTACAGTTGTAGGTCCTGGTATAAATAGTAAAATGGACGAAATTCGTGCTGCTTATGGACTATTGAATCTTCGCCAAGTAGATGCTGCAATAGAAGCGCGCCATCAGGTAGCCGTCAAATACCGCGAAGAATTACGTAATGTTGAGGGAATCTCCTTCTTCGATGACATGGCTGGAGTAAAGCATAATTATAGTTATTTTCCAATTTTCGTTGAGGCTAAAAAATATGGAATGACACGAGATGAATTATACTCGAAAATGAAAGAACAGAATGTCTTGGGAAGAAGATATTTCTATCCCTTGATAAGCACGTTCTCTACTTATCGTGGGTTGGATAGTGCAAGTCCAAGCAATTTGCCGAATGCTCATAAGATGGCAAATTCTGTAATTTGCCTTCCTATGTATCATAATTTGAAAGAAAGTGAAATAGAAAGAGTGATAAATATTATCCGGAAATAGTATGAATATTATATTGACAGCTATTGGGTCTATGTCTGCTTTGTGTGCTATTGAGCATTTGCACAAGGCTGGTCATCTTGTTATAGGTTGTGATATCTATCCTAAAGAGTGGCATTATGAAGCATCTTTGTGCGATGTTTTTGAGCAGGCTCCTTTAGCAACAAGTGAGACTTATGTTCCCTTTTTACTAAAATTGGCAGAGGAAAACAATGTAAAATACATTTTCCCTTTGACAGATTTGGAAATTGATAAATTAAATAAGTATAGAACTATTTTTGAAGAAAAAGGAATCTGTTTATGTATGCCATCTGAGGATACTCTAGCTATAGCTCGAAATAAATATGCATTACATTGTAAGTTCAAGGATGATGACATGGTAATGTCTGTTCCAACTTATACGTCAGGTGACGATTTGTCTGATTTATCTTATCCTTGTATCGCTAAACCTCGCGGAGGAAGAAGTAGTGAGGGATTGGTTTATGTGCAAAATGCAGAACAACTGAAGAATTATTTGAATGATACTTCTTATATTTTTCAGGAAATTATAAAAGGCAATGTTTGTACTATAGATTATGTACGTAATTCGCATGATCATACTTCGTTTTGTGTGCCTCGTGAAGAACTTCTAAGGACTAAAAATGGAGCAGGAACTACTGTGAGGGTATTTCATGATGCTTCTCTGGAAGCCTTGGTTGAGCATATTGGTGAAACGCTAAATATTAATGGTGCGGTAAATATGGAATTTATCTGTCATGATGGATTTTATTATCTGATAGATATCAATCCTCGTTTCTCTGCTGGTATAGCGTTTTCATGCAGAACAGGTTATGATTTTGTTAATGCTCATTTGGCTTGTTTCTGTGGTGAGGTAATTCCTAACAAGATAAAATTCAATGAAAGACTTGATGTTAAATATTTTGTAGAAAGTAATATATAATGGAAAGTAATGAAATAGTTGTCAGTATTGTTTGTGAGGTGTTTAATCATGAACAATATTTGGAGCGTTGTTTGCAAGGATTCGTTATGCAAAAAACAAACTTCAAGTATGAGATATTGATTCATGATGATGCATCCACAGACGGGTCTGTGGATATCATCAAGAAGTATGTTTCTGAATATCCTGATTTGTTTAAACCGATTTATCAGAATGAGAATCAGTATTCTAAGGGCGTAGGTATATGGAGAACCATCCAGTTTCCAAGAGCAAAAGGAAAGTATATAGCTTTATGTGAAGGCGATGATTATTGGATTGATCCATTGAAATTGCAAAAACAGGTTGATGTCTTGGAAACTCATCCGGAGTGCGTAATGGTTTTTAATCGTATTTTGATGTTTTCACAAGAAAAAAATGCATTTATAAGGGGAAAACAATATAATGGTAAAACGGGTTATGTAAAAAATAAGGATTTAATTTTAAAGGGTGGATTGTTCGTTCCCACTTGTAGTATGCTTTTTCGCAACAAATTGATTACTCCACTTTTCTCAAAAAGTTATATTCAGAATTGCCATGTTGGGGATTATCCATTGCAGATATTATGTGCTGTTATAGGGAAGTGCTATTATTTGGCAGATGAAATGTCTGTATATCGTGTAGGAAATTCCTCTTCTTGGATAGGTAAACAAAAACGTAATGATATTAACAAAAACTTAATAGGATACAAGTCTGAACTTGAAATGCTTATCGGATTCATGAAGGATTATCCTACATACAAAAATATAATTAGGAAAAGATTAAATTATTATATGAATACGATGTATCGTCCGAAAGTTAGTAGAGAGGGATTTAAAAAATTGGATGATATGGTAGGTAACTATAAGAAATATAGAACCTGGATATGGCGGCTTGATTTGAAATTCAGAAAGGTGCATGTTAGAAAAATGAGACAATTGTATCATGGTTGTCGATTCTTCTATTCTGCTTTTCGTATTTAACATTAAGCCATCGGCTAACATTGTCTTGCATATTCTCTGAAAATCTTGTAGTTTTTTAAGAAAAACTACAAGATTTTCGGAGATATTTGGGAGAACTTATGAGAATTCTAGAGACTGTACCCTAAAAATTCCCTTCTCCTTTAGCCTCTGTGGCAGGAAGTCTGCCACGTCTTTTGAATTATCATATTCATGTATATGTGTCACGAAGTAGACTGTCCATTTTCGGAAGTTAACATCAGCCATTTTGCAACATCTTTTTAAATCGTTATTCTATTTCTTTTAATCCTTTCTTGCATCTTGTTCTATTCAGATCCTTAAGAAAGTGGCGTTCATTCTCGCTGCAAATGCTATCTCTTTCATGGAAGAGATGATACTCTATAGCTTGGAACTTTGCATACTTTCGCTTTAGCCCAATATTGAAAAGGCGGTTGAAAAGATCGAAATCTTCATATCCATAGCCTATTAACTCCTGATCGAAGCCATTTACTTTACGCAAATCTTCAAACCACATAGCCATATTAGCACCTCTGCCATAAAAGCGACGTTTTCGGTAGAGTTTTTTTGTCCAAAATGTGAGAAAAGGTAGCCATAGGGCATTTTCTTTCCGTCTTACGCCTTTAGTGTAAAACGAGATATTTATCTTCTTTTCTTTGATAAGCTTAAGGGTGAGTTTATCTTTTAAAGAAGCTCTACTTCCTATAACAAAATATCCTTTTTCAGCTAAGCGCTCATGATCTGCGATAAAATGACGCTCCATAATGATATCTCCGTCAATAAACACAATATAGTCTCCATGGGCCATGCGAAGAGCATTGTTTCTAGACTCTGCCAGGCGAAAGCCTTTATCTTCTTGCCATGCATGGAGAATTGGACATGGGAAATCTTTGGCGAAGTTTTTTATAAGTTCTCTTGTATTTTCTTTAGAACCATCGTCTGCGATTATTACTTCGTCAGGTATACGTGTCTGAACTTTTGCGCTCATAAGGCTCAAACGTAAAGCCTCGGGGCGATTATACGTGGATATGATTAGTGAAATCTTCATTGTTTTATTATTTGAGAGATTTTTTGCCTTTGTATATTTTTATCATAAACTGTAATAACTTACTGTTTGGATTGGAGCGCCAATGCTTGATATATTTGTATAACAAGAGTGGGCTACTCATGATAATATGATTAGAACGTTCATATACTTCTGGACATGTAATCTCTAGTTTTTTATCTAATTCTGTTAGTATCGTGTAATCTGGCTGTTGACACTTCAATAAATAGAATTTATATATGTATCTTATTCTTTTAAACAATTTCTCGACCAGCATATCTTTTATTGCAGAGTTCACATTGGTGAGTGTTGCATAACTGTCTAAAATGTGGCTCGTACATATGATATTATCCTTGAAATGCTTTGCCGAGAATGTGTTAGACATGGTCTGTCCTTCTCGTCCTAACGTGTATATATAGAGAACCCCCGGTACATACATAAACGTTCTGATTGTAGTTAATGGCATAAAAATCCATTCTTGGTCTGTATACGAAATACCTTCTGTTTGCTTATAATTAATAGCTTGCAGATTCTCGCGTTTGTATGTAATGGCATGCATCCAAAGATTGATGATGTCTTTATGACAGCAATAGTCTGTAAACTGCAATGTTTGGTTGCTTGGCAAGTTAAAAGTCACATGATCTTCTTTGCCATTTACATGAGACTTGGAAAAGGCTGTTATAAATGCATCAACATCTGTCTTTGAGGCAATATCTACCAAGTTCATTAAAGACTCTGTGTTGAATTTATCGTCAGCATCTAACACTTTAACATATTTTCCTGTCGCTTCTTTTAGTCCACGATTGATGCAAGAACCATAATTGCCATTTGGCTTATCTATAGTTCTAAATATATGTGGATATTTTTTCTCATACTTTTTAGCTATATCCAAAGAATTGTCCTTGCTTCCATCATTGATAATAAGAACCTCTAATAGATTGCTTTCGATAATCAATGATTTTAGACAAGTATCAAGATACTCACTCATGTTATAAGTAGGTATGATAATTGTAAGAATCTTGTCCATATACTTTTTGTTTATTGTTTTTTAAATGCCTCTTTTGGAATAAACTTTGACCAAAATTCTTTTCGATGTTTTCGGTCATATCCGTGAGCAGCCATAGGAAGCTTATTGTTATTTATTTTATAGCATAGTTCCAACTTGTGGATACCTTTCTTTTAAAGCATTAGTATTCAACCCTGTAGGCTTTATCAGTACAGTAGGATAATTACGTAGAATTTCGAGATTATTGTCAAGAGCAACAATCTCTTCTTCACGTAAATCCCTATATATAGGAATAGCTATAATGACTTTCTTATCTTGAATCATTCTATCTAAAATTAATTTCTTTTAATGCTTTTGTCAGAAATCCACCTTTGTTCAGCTTCTGAGCCAAATTTACCGCTTGCTTTTTCATCTCCTTTTTCTGTTCCGGGGTAAGATTGGCAAGTTTGTCATCCAGCTCTTCCAGCGAACGGATGGTTATACCTGCTCCTGCTTCTTCAATGATAGGAGCTACGGCAGCTTCTTTCCAGATGATGAGCGGCAAACCGGCACGGAGGTAGAAGGATACCTTGTGAGGGGAATTCCATTTCAGGTATTGCCCATATTCTCCCGAGCATCCATCAAGTGAATCACCATCCCATACCAGTCCGAAGTCAGCATCAATGTGCTTGATAAATTCCTCTGATGGTACAAAGCCTTGGTAAGTAATCTGAGGATTGTCCTGTAAACCTTGCAGACCTTCTTTGTTTCCACAAACCAGTAATTGCCAATGGTTCAATGTCTTGGAAAGTTCTATCAGGAATGAATTCTTCTTCATACTCAAGGCTCCTGCATAGACCACCTTTACCTGTTCTCTTTCTGTTACTTCTTCTGGGCATTTTGATTCAGAACGATAGTCGAATAAGTCCAGGGCACCAACTGGCTTCTGTAACCCATGCTCTTTGAGCCATCCTTTCATCTTCTCGTTTGATGCAATGATGTAGTCACTATTCGAAAGACGGTTTATTTCTTTCTGGATGGTAAGCTTCTTTCTGCGGAAAGAACCGAGGTCGTGAATCAGAGAAACCGTTCTGGCTCCTTTCAGTTGGGCTATATGGCAGAGAAACGAAAAGTACTTTTTTACAGGATATTGCAAGAACAGCACATCGTCTTTCTGGAGTAAGATACAGGCATGGATGATGCCTATCAGGTCTAGGAAGAAAGCCAATATCTTACTGTTCCTGATTGTGCGTGGTAAGCCAAGATTGATGGCTCCCATTTCTGCAAGCGTATCCTCGTTGTCTGTTTTTGCTTTATTGCCGGCGCTTGTCAGATTATAATAGTTGCGGCTAATATAACAGAGTCTTTTTTGCTCCATATTCAATAGTTTATATGTGAAATGTACAAAGATGAGTTTGAACTATAATTCTAGCTGAAATGGAATTTCGTGCTTCTTTCCATATTTGGTCCAGAACCTAGCCCGTTCTTTCATCACATAGGCTACAGCCTCGTCGGTATCTATGTTGCGCAGCAAGGCATATTCGCTTACTAAGATACGGGTGAATTCTTTTGGTCCCCAGAATCTTCTGAGATTATAAAGTCCTTTCTTCTCGCTTACTGGTCCGAAATCCATTCTGTTGATATCTACCAGCATGAAATGGAATCCTTCTTCATCTTGTTTCCAGAGAATATTGCCTGGTGTAAAGTCCTTATGGAGGATTTCATGCAGATGAATGTCTGCAGCGAAATGAGCTAAGGCTTTTGCCAGATATTTATATTCTTCCGGTTTAGCGTCTGCCACCTCATAGAGTGTATGACCGTAGTCACACTGGATTGTGATAAGATAGCTATATCCCAAGAGATTCAGAAAGCTACGCTCTTCAATAAGGGCTAAAGGTTCTGGAGTATTGATTCCTTTTCTTTTCAGAATCATAGGATATTCGAATGCTCGTTGACCTTTTGGCTTCCTGATATTCCAAGAATAGATGAATTTGTTGAGACCATGTGGTATATGAAAGCGCTTTACGTTAACCTGTGTTCCATCTGGTGCTGTTAGTACCTTGATGAGGTTGCGCTTATTATATATCTCACGACCTTCCTTCTCGAAAACGTCAGGGATGCTCTCGATAAAGGCTCTCAGATATTCGTATTTAGGATTTATCTTAATCTTTCTCATTCTTATTCTGATAGTTTAAAATGAAAGTTTATTCTTCTTTCGTTTTGTCTGTGCGGATGGATTTAATTTACAGTTAAATAGTCTTCTAGCAGAAAAGGTATGATGCCGACATATATTACACCGTCATTATCTTTCCATATCTTTTGGCTACCATCGAGAACAACAAATTTTCGAAAGAAGTCCTCCGTATTATGAAGCGAGAACGTTTCTTGCACTTTCTTTTCGGGAGTGTCAACATTGAGGGCTGATTGAATATATACTTTTTCATTACCCATGTTGATGACAAAGTCTATTTCGTATTGGCTTTTCTTGCGTTTGCCTTCAACCATCTGTTCTACTTCAACAACCCCGACGTCAACATTGTAGCCTCTATGAATGAGCTCGTTAAATAGCATATTCTCCATCAAATGTGAACGCTCTTGTTGACGAAAGTTTAGCTTGGCATTTCTTAATCCAAGATCCACAGCATAGTACTTTTGAATCGTATTAAAATACTTTCTGCCTTTTATGTTGTACCTTTTGGCACTATTAAATAGAAAGGCATCTTCCAAGTAGTCAAGATAGTTCTTGATGGTATGGTCTGATGTGGTCTTATCTAATAATGTTGCCGCAGTACATGCCAGCTTATGTGGGTTAGTCAGCGAACCGACTGATGAGGAAAGGGCATCAACCAAAGCACTCAGGACTATATCGTCTTTTAGTTTGTATCTTTCTACAATATCTTTCATATATACATTCGTGAAGAGTCCTTGAAGATACTTGCCCTTTTCATGTTCATCTGGTTCCAATACAGCTAAAGGCATACCGCCATACATGATGTATTGTTCAAAGGCATCTGTTTTTTCGAGTCCAGAATATGAGAAAAACTCTTTAAAGGACAAAGGAGATACTCTAATTTCTGTGCCACGGTCTCTAAAATTGGTGACGATATCCTTTGATAGCATTTTGGAATTTGAACCAGTGACATAAATGTCAAGGTTTGACCGAACCATCAAGTCGTTCAAAACATCATAGAAGGTTGTAAATAGCATATCTTTGTCTTCTTCTGGAACTAAAGATTCATCGATATTCGTATTCTTTACCTTATATGATAATTGAATTTCATCGATCATCACGTAATACTTCTTTTTCGTATCTTTGGTTTGCTCTAGCACGAAGTCGTAGAGTAAATTGGGATTTCTGAATTGAAGGTCGGTTTTTCGGTCCAATGCTAGCTCGACAAAGCTATCTTCAGGAGTTCCCTCTTCTAGCAATCTCTGCTTAAAGAGGGTATTCAGCAAGAAAGATTTGCCACAACGTCTAATGCCTGTGACAATCTTAACCTTCCCATTCCATCTTTTTTGCATGAGTAGATTGACATATTCTCTTCTTTCTATAGCCATATTTCTTTGCCTTTTATGATTCGTACTGCAAATTTAGTCGCAATTGCGACTGTTTTTGCAGTGCAAAGATAAGAATTTATATTGAATATTCCAAATGTTACTGCAAAAAATGTCGCAATTGCGACTAAATTTGCAGTAGAAAGAGCAGATGTGTAGAAAAAACAGGTCATTTCATGATTCTATAGGAATTACTTTGCCGTTTTTGATTTCATATCGCTTATCAAACTCCTCCCTGGTTCGCTTCCATCTGTTATGCGTCCATAAATAATAAGGTGGATTCTTGCGGATGGTTTCTTCCAGCATCTGAAAGAAGCGACGGGTAATCTCGTGCTCCGGCAGAGAGTTCGGATTGCGGGTGATGAGTTTGTATGTTGCCGTGTAGTAGCCGCGCTTAGGGCGGGACATCTCTACATAGAACACGGCATCGTTCATCTTTCTCATGATTCTCTCGCCGCCAGTAAACACTGGGGTTTCGGGATGGTTGAGGAAAGGAAGCCACAGGTGGATGTTCTCCCACTTGGGTCCCTGGTCGCTGATGTAGCCGAAGAGGCTGCGGATGTTCTTGCGTTTGTAGTCTACGAGATAGCGGAGGATGTCCTTCTTTGGGACAGGCACTCCGTTTTCTTCGTGAGAGCGGATGCGCTTGAAGAGTTCATCAAAAGCTTTATTGTACAGTGGATGATAGATGAGGCCCATGATGCGGCTTTTGGGCAGTTCGATGCCTACACATGAGAGCCACTCCCAGTTGCAGTAATGACCGAGGATGGCTGCCACATCCTGACCTTCCTGGAAACATTGTTCCACTTCTTCGCTGTTATATACCTTGAATCGGCGGCGAAGTTCCTTATCGCTGATGCTCAGAAGTTTAACCGCCTCGAAGAAGTAATCGCTGAACCAGCGGTAGAATTTCTTCTCGATGTCAACAATCTCTTCTTCTGATTTCTCAGGGAAGGAGGTGGTGAGATTCTTACGCACAATTCCTCTGCGGTACTTGATGACGTAATACATCATGAAGTACTCGAAGTCGGCGATGCAATAGAGCAGCCTGAAAGGCAGCAGCGATATTGCATAAAACAGCGCATAAACAATCTTTGTCATAAGTCCTATGATTTACACCTTATTATATATAAGCAAGAATGCTACTTAACATTTAACATTCAACACTTAACATTATATTACACCTGCTGCATATCATGCAACTTCTTGTAATATCCTTCTTTTTTTATCAGCTCCTCATGAGTACCGCGCTCCACAATCCTTCCCTCGTGCAATACGCAGATTTCATCGGCATGCTTGATAGTGCTCAATCGGTGGGCCACAGCTACGGTGGTACGAGTCTTCATCAATCTCTCCAGGGCATCCTGTACCAGGCGCTCGCTCTCGGTATCGAGGGCTGATGTTGCCTCATCGAGGATGAGGATAGGAGGATTCTTGAGGATGGCACGGGCGATGCTGACACGCTGGCGCTGACCACCGGAGAGTCTGCCGCCTCGGTCACCGATATTTGTATCGAAACCATGCTCCGACTTGGTGATGAACTCGTAAGCATTGGCTATCTTAGCTGCATTGGCTATTTCCTCGTCTGTAGCATCGGTCTTGCCGAATCGGATATTGTCCTTGAAGCTTGCATTGAAGAGGATAGCCTCCTGGTTTACATTTCCTATCAGCATGCGAAGGTCATGTACGGCAAGGTCTTTCACATTGATGCCGTCAATCAGCACCTCGCCTTCCTGTACATCATAGTAACGTGGAATTAAATCTACCATCGTACTCTTGCCGCTACCGCTCTGACCAACAAGTGCAACAGTCTTGCCTTTTGGTATCACGAGATTGATATCCTTTAATACATAAACCAGTTCGGCGCTCTTTCGGTCGGTATAGGCGAAGGAAACGTGGCGGAACTCTATCTGATGTTCGAAGCTGCTGATATGCTCAGGGTTCTCCTTGTCCTTGATTTCCACCTCAGCCTGCAGAATCTTGTCGATACGCTCCATACTTGCCAATCCCTTTGGAATATTGTAACTCGCTTTGGAGAATTCCTTCAACGGGTTGATGATGCTGTAGAGCATCACGAGATAGAAGATGATGGTAGGACCGTCGATTCTGCCGTAATCCAGAACCAGGATACCGCCAAACCACAATACTATCACGATGAGGATGGTTCCCAGAAACTCACTCATCGGGTGTGCCATCTGCTGGCGGATATTTACACGCATGATGTTGTCGCGGTAGCTGCTGTTAACCTGATTGAAACGCTTGTTCATCTTTTCTTCAGCACAGAACGCCTTGATGATGCGCAAGCCGCCCAGCGTTTCTTCTACCATACTCATCGTGTCGCTCCAAAGTGCCTGTGCCTCGATACTGTGTGCCTTCAGTTTCTTGCCCACTACTCCCATGAACCAGCCGAAAGGTGGTACAAAGAGAATGGTGAAGAGAGTAAGCTGCCAACTGATGCAGATCAGCGTAACGAAATAGAAGAGGATCAGAATAGGGTTCTTGAAGAGCATGTCGAGCGACGACATGATGCTGTTCTCCACTTCCTGCACATCACCACTCATTCGGGCGATGATATCTCCCTTGCGCTCCTCGCTGAAGAAACCGAGCGAGAGACTGTTTATCTTCTGGTAAATCTGATTGCGGATGTCTCTTACGATACCTGTACGGATAGGTATGATGGTGGCTGACGAGAGGAAATAGGCTCCCGTCTTGAGGAATGTCATGAAGGCTAGGAATATGCCGATGACCAAAAGGGCTGTTGATGCACTATGGACAACAATAAACTCCTGAATATAATAATACAGGTTATTGGTTGCAACCTCCTTGATGCTACCCCAATCTCCATTCCAGTGCATATACTCGTTGACACGGATACCACCATCTACTTGGAACAGGATTTGCAGGATTGGTATCAAGGCTGCAAACGAAAAGATGTTCAATACCGCAGACAGGATATTGAACAGGATAGACAGTCCCAGATACTTCTTGTATGGAGGGACGAATCGGCGTAAAATTTGCAAGAATTCCTTCATAGGTGCAAATATAGTGCTTTTTAAGAAAACCGCCAAACTTTTGGCGGTTTTTCTTGTTTATATTCTGTTTTTTCTTTCAGAAGAGTCTTTTTATTCAGAAAAAGCTATTCTGATGAGTTTGGGTTTACTCCTTTACTTCTTCTCCGAAGAGAGTAGCAGAGGTAGAACCGGTGATGCGAACCTTCACGAACTCTCCGATATGGTGGTTACCCTTATCAATGACAACCGCCTTGTTCTGTTCTGTTCGGCCCATCATCTGCTCGCGGCTACGCTTGCTGAAGTTCTCGATGAGGATGGTGAATACCTTGCCTTCATCCTTCTTGTTCTGCTCGGCACTCACCTCGGTCTGCAGTTTGATGAGTTCGTTGAGGCGGGCTATCTTGGTTTCCTCAGAAACGTTGTCTGGCAGATGCTTGGCTGCGTAGGTGCCCGGGCGCTCTGAATACTTGAACATGAAGGCGCTGTCGAAGCCTACTTCCTTCACCAGCGAGAGGGTTTCCTGATGGTCTTCCTCGGTTTCGTCGTGATAACCCACGAAGATGTCGGTGGTGATGCCGCAGCCTGGGATGATGCGCTTGATGTCGGCGATGCGCTGCAGATATTCCTCACGGGTGTATTTGCGGTTCATCAGCTTCAAAATCTTGTTGCTTCCGCTCTGTGCAGGGAAGTGGATGTGCTTGCAGAGGTTTGGCTCTTCGGCGATGGCGTGGAGGATGTCCTCGGTCATATCCTCTGGGTTAGAGGTGGTGAAGCGTACTCGCATATCCGGTACAGCCTGGGCTACCATGTGCAGGAGTTCGGCGAAGGAAAGACTGCCTTCCTCGCGCTTGCCCGATGGAGAGAGACCGTAACTGTTCACGTTCTGTCCCAGCAGGGTAACCTCCTTGAAGCCACGCTCGTGCAGGTCGCGCACCTCTCGCAGGATGCTCTCTGCATCACGGCTGCGCTCACGTCCACGGGTATAAGGCACGATGCAGTAGTGGCAGAAATTGTTGCAACCACGCATGATGCTTACGAAACCGCTCACTCTGTTGCCACCGATGCGCTGAGGCACGATGTCGCGGTAAGTCTCGGTCTTAGAGAGTTCTATGTTGATGGCGTTGGTACCCATCTCGCACTGCGCAATCATATCCGGCAGGTTGAGATAGCTGTCTGGTCCGCAAACCAGGTTGGCATAGTGGTTCTGGATGAGGTCATCCTTCACGCGCTCTGCCATACAGCCCAAAACGCCGAGAATCACCTTTCTTCCCTTCTTCTGCTCTGCATGCAGGGTGTCGAGGCGATGATAAATCTTGTTCTCTGCATTCTCGCGGATACTGCAGGTGTTCAGGAAGATGGCATCAGCCTCTTCTTCTTTCTCACAAATTTCGTAGCCAGCCATCTGCATTACAGAGGCAACTACCTCACTGTCTGCCACGTTCATCTGGCAGCCATAAGTCTCAATAAATAGTTTCTTCATTGTTCTAGATGAATTCTATTCGTTTATAATGTTATTGTAATTAAAATATGTAACTATCTGAATCTCAGTCGCGAAGAAGGAGTATGATGCTCTATCATTCCCTTCGATACTGCCATCAATGCAAAATAGATGACGACGGCAGAGATGAGGCCGGCGATGGCATCGATGAGATAATGCGCCTGAATATATACGGTAGCCAGACACAGGAAGATGTAGAATGGCAGCATCACGTATAGCTGTTTTCTGTTGCCGGTATGCCAGACCAGGAGCATGCAGATGGTGCTCACGCCCACATGCGAACTTGGGAAAGCTGCTGTAGGACGCTCGCCGGCGTTCTTGGCGTCTTCTACAAGCTGGTAGAAGATTCCATCGGTGTAACCCGGTGTCGGCAGGCAGTTGGTATGGGTGTTGAAGTAATCGCCCAAAGCCGGGAAGATGCCCTTGGTTATTTCTGATATCCCTACTGCATCAAAGTAGAAGGTCGGGCCCACTACCGGTACATAGATGTAGATGAGATAGTAGATAAAGAAACTGGTGAGCATGACGAATGCAGCTCTTTCAGCCTCATAATATCTGCAGAAGAAATAATAGAATGAAACCAATGCAATCATCGGATAATACATAAAGTAGCCCATCGACATCAGTTCGCTTACTACAGCCCAAGGCAGGGCTTTGGCAAAGAGCAGGGCGGGCTGACATCCGAAAAGATTCTGCTCCCAACCTGCAAAGATATGGTCGAGGTTGGGGAACATACGGTTGATTTCGTAGGTGTCGGGATACCACCAGGCAAGCAAAGCCATCTGGGCAATGATGCGCACCATCTTGGTGATGCGGCAAGGTATCATGCGGTATACTGCCCAAAGAGCGATGGTCATGACGAGCGCTCTCAGTCGTCCCCAGAGCATAGCTTCCGGGTTTACGAGTTTTGTGTAGGTAAAGAGCATGGTGATAATGGTGATTGCCATATATCCCAGCATGACCCATTCCAGTGTCATCAGTCCCTTCTTCGGGTTCTTGTCTATCTTGAAATAATCTTTTATCACGCTTCTTATTAGTTTATAATTTATAGTTTACAGGGCAATCTTGCTATATGGTGTAGCCGTTATCAACTATCAACTATTAACTTTTAACTATTAACTAGTTTACAGCCATCCGTTATCCTTGTACCACTTGATGGCGAGCTTCACACCTCTTTCCAGTGGATAATGAGGATGATAGCCCAGTTCATCCATGGCTGGCTCAATATCACATCGCCAGTTGCGCTGTTTCAGAATGTTGTACTTATCATTGTTCAGGGCCGACATCTTGCCCGTCATCCTTCCGAGATATTCTCCGAAGAAGGTTACGATGCGCAATACCCAGACAGGTGCCTTGATGCGTAGTATCCAAGGATTGCCTAACTCCTTTTTTATCAGGTCGCTGAAGGCAGCCGACTGATATACTTCTCCATCGCTGAGGAAGTATTTCCTGCCGTTCATTCCATGATCCAGAGCCAGGAATACAGCCTGTACTACGTCCTGTACATATACAAAGGTGATGTCCTGGCGCTTGAATCCTACAGCAAAGTCAACATGTTGCTTGATGCTCTGCGCCATGAGGAAATAGTCTTTTTCTCTAGGACCGTAAACTCCTGTAGGGCGGAGGATGATATAAGGAAAGTTGTTGCCGATGCTGTCCAGATAGCGTTCTGCCTCCAACTTACTCTTTCCGTATGCTGTATTTGGCTTAGGAGTATCATGTTCTGAGATTTCCTGATAAGGCTGCTCTTCGCGGATGGCTCCAAAGATGCTGAGCGAACTGACAAAGACAAATCGCCTGATAGGCATCTGGAGGCGCAGAAGAACGTTCACCAGATGCTTGGTTCCCTCTGTGTTTACCTTATAAAAGTCCTCTGCATGCAGGCACTTCGTTGCGCCGGCTGCATGCACTATATAGTCGAACTCGTGCGGGGCGAGTTCTTTCTCTAACTCTTCCTCTGAAGAAAGATTGAGATTGATAAAATGGATGCGCTCGTCTTGCAGATACTTTCTGGAACTGGTAGGGCGTACTGCCGCCCAGGTTTCCATGCCCTGTCTTAAGGCCTCTTCCACGATGTAGCTGCCGATAAAGCCCGACGCACCCGTTACTAGAATCTTCATTAATTATTTATAAAATTGCAATTTCGGCTGCAAAATTACAACAAAAAATCGAGTTATCCTCTATGTTATGCCAAAATTCTTTCTTTTTCTTTGTGAAATCACTTCTTTATGGCAACTTTGCTGTTGTGAATCAAGTATCTTGCTTAAAAACATATCTGTAAACTCTCCCTAAGCTTCATGCTGTCTTACACCCATGCGGGCCTCTACTACGTTTACTACATAGTCGCCGAGTTTCTCGCATTCCTGGATGATATCCATATACATGGTACCGATGGCGTAGGTATAGAGATGGTTGTTTACATCGTTGATGTTCTGGCTCTTCAACTGATTGCGATAGTTGTTGATTTCGTTCTCGATGTTGAAAGAGAGGTTGGCATCGTTGTCTCCCTTATGACCTACGAGTGTGATGTTCATCTGGGTAAGGGCATTGTCGGTAAGCTCCATCATCTGATGCATGTGTTCATACTGTGAAGTGATGAAGTCTTCCTTGCCCTTGAAACGGCGGTTCAGCGTGCGGGCGATGTTGAAGCAGCTGTCACCGATACTCTCGATTTCTGAAATCTCACGGAGCATGGCACGAATCTTTGCCTTGGTCTCGTCAGAAAGATGAGAATCGCTCACCTGGTCGAGATACTTGGCAATCTCTATCTCCATGTTGTCAGAGATGCCCTCGTATTTCTCGATGCGGCTATAGAGTTTTACAAACTTTTCTTCATTGGTCTCACCAAGAAGCGTCTTCACCATGCCGAACATGCGCTGGATGCGCTCTGCAAAACAATGGATTTCCTTCTGTGCCTCCAAGACAGAGATTTCCGGGGTCTTCATGATACCGCTCTGGATAAAGCGCAGGCGGAAATCGTCCTCATCGGTATTCTTCTTAGGACGGATAATCTTGCATACCAGCTTCTCTATCTGTGGAATGAACCATACCAGGATAAAGGTATTGGCGAGGTTGAAGGTGGTATGGAAGGCGGCAAGCACAAAGGATAGCTTGGTTGCATTGGCTACGAAATGAGGATCAGTCTTCTCCATGGCATCGTCGAAACCTACCCAGCCGCAAACCAGATGGATGAACGGGTGGAATATGCAGAGTATCCAAAGCACACCGAAGATGTTGAACACCATGTGCGCCATCGCCGCTCTCCGGGCCTGGGTGTTGGCGGTGAGCGCTGCCACATTGGAGGTTACGGTTGTACCGATATTCTCACCCATCACAAGCGCAATGCCCTGATAGATAGGCAATACGCCGGTAGAGCAGAGAATCATCGTAATCGCCATGACGGCTGCCGAACTCTGCACGCACATAGTGAGTATACTACCGATAATCAGGAAGGTGATGGTGGTCTGGAAACTGTGAGGATCGAAACTTGCAAAGAATTCAAGAACTGGCTGATTATGAGCCAGATCCATGTCGATACCGGTTTGGCGTAAAGTACCCAAACCGAGAAACATAAAGGATATACCGAAGATGAAGTCGCCGATAATCTTGCGCTTCTTACTGTAAATCAGAATGATGGCGATGAAGAACGCCGGCCATACAAAATCTGTGATGTTAAACGAGAAACCGGCACTCATGATCCATGCGGTGAGCGTGGTTCCGATGTTGGCGCCCATGATAACGGAGATAGCCTGGGCTAGAGTAAGGAGACCAGCATTAACGAATGATACGGTCATCACCGTTGTGGCTGTAGAAGACTGCACCGCTGCGGTGATGAGCGTACCCGAGAGGATGCCCGTCAAACGATTGGTGGTCATGGTTCCTAACACATGGCGGAGCTGTGGTCCCGCCATCTTCTGCAAACTGTCGCTCATGGACTTCATACCGAACATCAGTAGGGCGAGTGCTCCAATAAGCTTAAAAAATATCCAAATCGACATATAATAACTTAATTAATGTTGTCAAATACATCAAGTTTCCGAATTTCTTCGTAACTTTACACTCTGTAGGCGTCTCTCTTCTAAAAAGAGTAAGCCGATGCTCAAAAAGCACCTTCGGGGGCTTCGAGAGCGGGTAGATTAGTTTAATTTTGTAACATAGTTTTAATACAAATGAAACAAGTAATTCAAATCCGTTGCAAAAATAATAAAAAATCTCAGAAAGTAGAAATCGGAAGCACACTTTTTGATATTTTTTCTGCATTTGACCTCAAAATGACCCACGGACCGGTGTCTGCAAGGGTAAATAACAAGGTTGAAGGCATGCATTATCGTGTTTATAATTCTAAAGATGTAGAATTTCTTGATATGACTTCTTCATCCGGTTCGCGTGCATATACCCGTACCCTCTTCTTTGTTCTCTGCAAGGCGGTACAGGACATTTATCCTGCTACAGATGTGGTGATTGATATCCCCGTATCGAATGGTTTCTACGTAGATATCCGCCTGGGCAGACCTGTTGTTGATGAAGATGTGAACATTATCCGCCGTCGCATGCAGGAGATTATCGATGCCAGAATGCCGATACGCCGCTTCACCGTGCCTACCGAAGAGGCTGTGGCGCTGTTTCAGGAGAAAGGGGATGTGGAAAAGGTAAAACTGCTCAAGACATCGGGCTCTATCTATACTACCTATTATAAAATAGGTGATTATGTAGATTATTACTACGGCACGCTGCTCACCAATACCTCGCAGCTCTATCTCTTCGGGCTGGAGAAATATTATGATGGCATGCTCCTGCGCATTCCTTCGCTCAAGAACCCGGATGTGCTGGGCGAAATGACCCGACAGGACAAGATGTTTGAGATATTCAAGGAGCATCATCGCTGGCAGAGTATCCTGGGCATCAGGACTGTAGGCGATTTTAACCAGGCGATAGATGCCAATCATGCTACCGACATCATCAATATCAGCGAGGCGCTGCAGGAGAAGAAGATTGCCAAGATTGCTGAGGAGATTGCCAGCCGCAAGGGAGTAAAACTGGTACTGCTGGCAGGTCCTTCTTCTTCTGGCAAGACCACTTCGTGCAAGCGCCTGAGCATACAGCTTGCCGTAAACGGATTGAAACCGCTCCAGATTTCGCTCGATGATTATTTCGTAGATAGGGAGAAAACGCCGAAGGATGCTTCGGGCGAATATGATTATGAGAGCATCTATGCCTTGGATCTCGATTTAATCAACGAGCAGTTCAATGCCCTCTTCCGTGGTGAGGAGGTAGAATTGCCGAAGTATGATTTCCAGAGCGGAAAGAGTAAAAAGAGCGGCAACAAGCTGAAGATGAACGATAACAATGTGCTGGTGGTAGAGGGCATTCATGCATTAAACCCTGAACTGACGGCCCACATCCCGCAGGAGCAGATATTCAGAGTATATGCTTCGGCGCTGACTACGATTCTTCTGGACAATCACAATTATATCCCGACAACAGACAACCGTTTGCTTCGCCGCATCATCCGCGATTACAAGTATCGAGGTGTCTCTGCCCAGGAAACCATTCATCGCTGGCCTTCGGTAAGGGCGGGTGAGAACAAGTGGATATTCCCGTTCCAGGAGAATGCCGATGCGATGCTCAATACGGCGATGCTTTATGAACTGGCTGTGATTAAGACGCAGGCAGAGCCGCTGCTGCAGCAGGTTCCGGAGAATTGCGAGGAATATGCTGAGGCTTACCGGTTGCTTAAGTTCCTGAAATACTTCAAGGGTATACCTTATAATAATCTGCCGCCTACTTCGCTTCTGCGAGAGTTCCTGGGGGGCAGCTCGTTCCATTATTAAAGGTTTTATCTTTCGGAGATAAGTTGGCTGTTTGAGTAGGACAGCCAACTGGCAGAAGCCGGACAGCCGACTAGCGCCTTATCCGCTAGTCGGCTGTTTGTCTTTAACAGTCCTTGGAAATGGGTTTATCTGATTTCCTTTTAGGCGTCTGATTTGCTTTTTTATGCGATAGACGAAAAACTCTTCACTCTTCACCAAATGCTCCGAATCCCTAGTGTTTATGGGCATTCCGAGGGGTGAAGAGTGTTCGGGCACTCTTCACCTACTCTTCACCACTCTTCACCCTTCAGTTCTGGCTAATTTGCAATTCTCCTATCTGTCTTTCGCATCTGTTTCCGTTCCTGAAGGTGAAGAGTGGTGAAGAGAGGGTGAAGAGATACAAATAACTCTTCACCTCTCGGAATGCCGATAAACACAGGGGTTTCGGGCCGAAAGGTGAAGAGTGAAGAGTATTTCAGAGTAGAGTTGCTATACTTTATATAAAGCGTACGAATTTATAAAGCCTGCGGCTTAGAGCTTGCTGCCATAGCACAAGTCGCCGGCGTCGCCGAAGCCTGGCACGATATACTTATGCTCGTTCAAGCCCTCATCAATAGAGGCACACCAGATGGTAGTCTTGTCATCAGGGAAGGTTTTCTTGATGTGCTCAATACCCTCAGGTGCAGCGAGAACACAGGCAATGTGGATATGTTTAGGATTGCCCTTGGTGAGGAAAGCCTTCATACCCATCTCCATGCTGATACCTGTGGCAAGCATAGGGTCGGCAATGATGAGCACCTTATCAGTAAGATCAGGTGTGGCGAGGTATTCGATATGTACGCCCACCTCAGTATGCTCCTTGTTGGTATACTCGCGATAAGCACTCACAAAGGCATTGCCAGAGTGGTCGAAAATATTGAGGAAACCTTCGTGGAAAGGAAGTCCGGCACGGAATATAGTACCGATGACAATCTTTTCGGTAGGAAGATTTACCTGGGCCACACCGAGCGGTGTAGTCACCTCAGTCTTTTCGTAATTAAGAGTCTTTGATATTTCAAAGGCTTCATACTCACCGATTCTCATAATGTTGTTGCGGAAGAGCAATCGGTTCTTTTGATAATCGCAGTCACGCATCTCTGCCAGATAGCGGTTGATGATGCAATTGTGCTCGCTCAGATTATTTATCTTCATATAGCTGTAGTTTTTCTGCAAAGATATAATAAATCTCGGAAACGGCAAAATGTTTGGGCAATTATTTTCTCTCTGGAGGAATGAAAGAACTGTTGCTATCTTATTTTTCCTTCAAATACCCTCTTATATATAATAGGTGTAAATCTCTGCTTGTTTTTCTCTAAGCAGAGATTTTTTGCAAAGTCAACGTGGCAATTGTCGGTCGAATCGGCTTTTTTTAAGTTCTTTAACCTAAAAAGCTTTTAAAAAGAAAGAATAATACCTAAGAATCTTTGCTATAAAACATATTTTTCGTAACTTTGCGGCGGTTTTGGGAGAATGATGATTTCTTCTGTCAACCAAGATAAAAAAGGTAAAGAGAAATTATTCACAACTTAAATACATTTAAAATAAAATGGCAAAGTTTG
>ERZ1035025.56-NODE-56-length-73389-cov-21.408746_pt1 | contig 73389 bp, 49 predicted proteins | sample MGYA00520619_ERZ1035025 | MGnify/ENA primary metagenome ERZ1035025 (study PRJEB33766, sample SAMN09781742) | gut metagenome | biome: gut microbiome | host: Homo sapiens | place: Madagascar | study: EMG produced TPA metagenomics assembly of the PRJNA485056 data set...
CGGGGAGGGAGAGCTGGCTGCGAAACTATTAATCATACCCCAACTCAGCCCCCTCCCCGACGGGGAGGGATGGGGAGGGGCTCCTAAAAACCTAACCCTATGACTTTTTCAGAAGAGATACGCTTGGGCATACCCGACTTCCTTCCCGAACCGATGCCCTACGACCCGAATATAAACCATGCGCCGAAGCGCAAGGAGATACTCAACCACGAGGAGAAACAACTGGCACTGCGCAACGCTCTGCGCTACTTCCCGAAACAGTTGCACGCGCAGCTGGCACCGGAGTTCATAGCCGAGCTCGACACATACGGACGCATCTATATGTACCGCTATCGCCCTACATACGATATGTACGCTCGCCCCATCGACGAGTATCCGCACCGCTCCGAGCAGGCTGCTGCCATCATGCTCATGATTCAGAACAACCTGAACCCTGAGGTGGCGCAGCATCCGCACGAACTAATCGTGTACGGAGGCAACGGTGCCATCTTCCAGAACTGGGCGCAGTACCGACTCACAATGAAATACCTCAGCGAGATGACCGACGAACAGACGCTCGTGATGTACTCGGGTCATCCGCTCGGACTCTTCCCGTCGCACCCGAACGCTCCGCGTGTGGTGGTGACAAACGGAATGGTGATACCCAACTACTCGAAGCCCGACGACTGGGAGCGCATGAACGCTCTCGGCGTGAGCCAGTACGGACAGATGACTGCCGGATCGTACATGTACATCGGTCCGCAGGGCATCGTGCACGGCACTACCATCACCGTGCTGAACGCGGCACGCAAGCAGCACAGCGAGAAGGGCGGACCGCAGGACATACGCGGAATGCTGTTCGTGTCGTCGGGTCTGGGCGGCATGTCGGGCGCTCAGCCCAAGGCTGGCAACATAGCCGGCGTGGTGAGCGTGGTGGCAGAGATTAATCCGCTGGCTGCAAAGAAGCGCTACGACCAGGGCTGGGTGGACGAGCTGCACGACAATCTCGACGAACTCATACCTGCAATAAAGCGCAGCGTGGAGGAGAAGCGCACGGTGTCAATGGCTTACGTGGGCAACGTGGTAGACCTCTGGGAGCGTCTTGCCGACGAAGGCGTACACGTGGACATAGGCAGCGACCAGACCTCGCTCCACAACCCGTGGGCAGGTGGCTACTATCCAGCCGACCTCACGCTCGAGGAGTCGAAGGCGATGATGGCTGAGAACCCCGACGAGTTCCGCAAGCATGTGCAGGCATCGCTGTGTCGCCAGGTGGCTGCCATCAACCGCCTCGCCGCCAACGGCATGTACTTCTTCGACTACGGCAACGCATTCCTCCTGCAGTCGAAGCGTGCCGGTGCCGACATCTGCAAAGCCGACGGCAAGTTCCGCTATCCGTCGTATGTGCAGGACATCATGGGACCGATGTTCTTCGACTACGGATTCGGTCCGTTCCGCTGGGTATGCACATCGGGCGACCCTGCCGACCTTGCCAAGACTGACGAGATTGCGGCACGTGTGCTTGAGGAGATTATGCAGAACGCGCCCGACGAGATAAAGGGACAGATGGCTGACAACATCCACTGGATTGTGGAGGCTGGCAGAAACCAGCTCGTGGTGGGATCGCAGGCTCGCATCCTCTACGCCGACGCAGAGGGTCGCGCGAAGATCGCATTAGCGTTCAACGAGGCTATACGCAAGGGCGAGATAACCCGACCCATCGTGCTCGGACGCGACCATCACGACGTGTCGGGCACCGACTCGCCGTTCCGCGAGACAAGCAACATATACGACGGTTCGCAGTTCTGCGCCGACATGGCTGTGCAGAACGTCATCGGCGACTCGTTCCGCGGTGCTACATGGGTGTCACTGCACAACGGCGGCGGTGTAGGCTGGGGCGAAGTGATAAACGGCGGCTTCGGCATGGTGATAGACGGCAGCGCGGACAGCGACCGACACATCACGGAGATGCTGTTCTGGGACGTGAACAACGGCATAGCTCGCCGTGCCTGGGCACGCAACGAGGGTTCTATTCACAGCATAGAGCGCGAGATGCAGCGCTCGCACGGATTGCAGGTTACGATGCCGAGCATCGTCGACGACGACATCATCAATCTAATATAGGGATATCAGGGGGTGCACTTGTCTCAAGTGCACCAATCTGTCTGTTAGCACTATTCTGCTTTGTTGGTGCACTTGAGACAAGTGCACCCCCTTAAACAAGCACCCCTTCCCTAACAACCAACTAAAAACAACGACAATGAAAAAACATCAGATTTCAGCCGAACACCTGTCAATCAAGCGCATTGGCGAGGTGGTGTATGGTGGCTACAAGATAGAACTGAGCGACGACGCGCAGAAGCGTATCGTAGAGTGTAGAGAGTATCTCGACCGAAAGATTGCAGAGACTACCGCTCCTATTTATGGCGTGACGACGGGCTTCGGCTCGCTCTGCAACGTGAGCATCGGTGCCGACGACCTGGCGCAGCTGCAGATTAACCTTATGATGTCGCACGCCTGCGGCACGGGCGACCGCGTGCCTAACGACATCGTGAAGATTATGCTGCTCTTGAAGATACAGTCGCTCAGCTACGGTTTCTCGGGCTGCCAACTCGCAACCGTCAACCGACTCATCGACTTCTTCAACAACGATGTTTATCCTGTTGTGTACATGCAGGGCTCGCTCGGTGCATCGGGCGACCTCGTGCCGCTGGCTCACCTCACGCTTCCGCTCGTCGGTCTTGGCGAAGTGGAGGTCGACGGCAAGGTGATAAGTGGCGAGGAGATGCTCCGCAAGTTCAACTGGCAGCCTATCCAGCTCGCATCGAAGGAGGGTCTGGCACTGCTCAACGGCACGCAGAACATGGGTGCATTCGCTGTTTGGGCTCTCTTGCAGTCGCACCGCCTCAGCGATTGGGCTGACAAGATTGCTGCCATGTCGCTCGATGCCTACTACGGACTCATCGCGCCGTTCACCGACGCAGTGCACCAGGTGCGTCCGCATAAGGGACAGATCGTCACTGCGGCTCGCATGAGAGAGTTGCTCAAGGGCAGCGAAATTGTAGAGAAACCGAAGTCGTACGTGCAGGATCCGTATTCGTTCAGATGTATTCCGCAGGTTCACGGCACGGTGAAGGACACCATCGCGTATGTCGACTCGGTGATTGACGTGGAAGTGAACTCGGCAACTGACAACCCGACGGTATGTCCTGCTGACGACCTTATCATCTCTGCCGGCAATTTCCATGGTGAGCCGATAGCCATGCCGATGGACTTCCTCTCGATAGCCATGTGCGAGCTCTCGAACATCTCCGAACGCCGCATCTACAAGCTCATCAGTGGCACACGCGGTCTGCCGAGCTTCCTCGTAGCAAGCCCGGGTCTGAACAGCGGTTTCATGATTCCGCAGTACACAGCCGCTTCGGTGGTGAGTCTCAACAAGTCACTCGCTACACCGTCGTCGGTAGACAGCATCCCGTCGAGTCAGGGTCAGGAGGACCACGTGAGCATGGGTGCCAACGCTGCCATCAAGTTATATAAGGTGGTACTCAACACGGAGCGCGTGCTTGCCATCGAACTCTTCAACGCGGCTCAGGCTCTTGAGTTCCGCCGTCCGCTGAAGTCGTCGCCGGCTGTAGAGGCAATCTTCGAGAGCTACCGCAAGGTGGTGCCGTTCATCGTGCGCGACGAGGTGATGTATCCGCACATTGCTAACTCAATAGAATTCTTACGCAAGTAGCTTTATAGTTGAAAATGAGAACTTTAATAAAGAACATAAAAACTCTCGCTGGCATCGAATACGCTCCGAAGCTGCGCTTGCAGGGCAAAGAGATGTCTGCGTTCAACACTATCGACGACGCGTGGCTCCTCATTGAAGACGGTCGCTTCGCTGCGTTCGGTAGTGTTGCCGACGGTATGCCGACGGGCACCTTCGACCAGACCATCGACGCGGAAGGCGGAATGGTGCTGCCATCGTGGTGCGACTCGCATACGCACATCGTCTTCGCAGGCAGCAGAGAGCGCGAGTTCGTCGACAAGATCAACGGACTGAGCTACGAGGAGATTGCACGGCGCGGCGGTGGAATCCTCAACTCTGCCGACTTGCTGCACAACACCTCGGAGGACGAACTGTTCCGCCAGGCTATGCAGCGACTCGAAGAGGTGATACGCAAGGGAACGGGCTGCATAGAGATAAAGAGCGGCTACGGATTGAACCTCGAGGACGAGCTGAAGATGCTGCGCGTCATACAGCGCATGAAGGAGGCTTCGCCGGCAAAGATTGTTTCTACGTTCCTCGGAGCGCACGCCGTGGCTCGCGGCATGACACAAAGCGATTACGTGAAGCTCATCATCGACGAGATGATACCCGAAGTGGGTCGCCAGCACCTCGCCGACTTCATCGACGTGTTCTGCGACCGCGGTTTCTTCACGCCAGAGGAGACGGCGCGTATGCTCGAGGCGGCTGCCGCATGGGGTATGCGCCCGAAGATTCATGCCGACGAACTGGCTTCGTCGGGCGGTGTGGAGATTGGCGTGAAGCACGGCGCATTGTCGGTCGACCATCTGGAGAGCATGACCGTGGAGGAGATTGACGTTCTGCGCGGTAGCGAGACGATGCCGACCGTGCTGCCCGGCACGTCGTTCTTCCTGAACATGCCTTACGGCAAGGGCCGCAAGATGATTGACGCAGGATTGAGCGTTGCCGTGGCGAGCGACTACAACCCTGGCTCAACGCCATCGGGCGACATGAAGTTCGTGGTATCATTGGCTTGCATCAAGATGCGACTGCTGCCTAACGAAGCACTCAACGCCGCAACGATAAACGGTGCTTACGCTATGGGCGAGAGCCACGACTATGGAAGCATCGCAAAGGGCAAGGTTGCCAACTTCTTCATCACCACCCCACTGCCGTCTGTCGACTTCATCCCGTATGCTTACACCACGCCGATTGTTAAGAAGGTGGTGCTCGGAGGAAAAAAATTGTGAGTTATGAGTTTTTTTGCGTAACTTTGTAGTCATTATACTATAAAGCATTCAATCATAAAAATCGCAACAGCACGATGGAAGACTTCATACACCTGCACGTACACACCTACTACTCCATTCTCGACGGACAGTCGCCGGTGGAAAAGCTTGTCGACAAGGCCGTGGCTAACGGTATGCGCGGCATGGCTATCACCGACCACGGCAATATGTTCGGCGTGAAAGAGTTGTACAACTATTGCAACAAGATAAACGGCAAACTGAAGGAACAGGGCAAGGAGCCTTTCAAGCCCATCTTCGGTTGTGAGATGTATGTGGCACGCCGCACCAAAGCCGACCGTGTGAAGGAGAAGGGCGACGCAGGTGGCTATCACCTCATCGTGCTTGCGAAGAACTACCACGGATACAAGAATCTCATCAAGCTCGTGTCGCGTGCATGGGTGGACGGCTTCTACTCTAAACCGCGTACCGACAGAGCCGACCTCGAGAAGTATCACGAGGACCTCATCGTCTGCTCGGCATGTATCGCCGGCGAGGTGCCGGCGAAGATACTGAAGGGCGACATACCAGGGGCACGCGAAGCGATAGAATGGTATAAGAGCATCTTCGGCGACGACTACTACTTGGAGCTTCAGCGCCACGAGGTGAAGGACCCGAACCAACGCGCCAACCGCGAGACGTTCCCGCTGCAGCAGCGTGCCAACAAGGAACTGATAAAGCTCGCTAAGGAGTACGGCATAAAGGTAGTCTGCACCAACGACTGCCACTTCGTCGACCAGGAGAACGCCGAAGCACACGACCACCTGCTCTGTCTCTCTACGGGCAAGGAGCTGAACGACCCTACACGTATGCTCTACTCCAAGCAGGAGTGGTTCAAGACGCGCGAGGAGATGAACGAGATATTCGCCGACGTGCCCGAAGCTCTCTCGAACACGCTCGAGATATTAGATAAGGTGGAGACCTACTCCATCGACCACTCGCCCATCATGCCGTTCTTCCCCATCCCGGAGGAGTTCGGCACGGAGGAAGAGACACGCAAACGCATCTCGCCCGAGGAGCTGTTCCGCGAGTTCACCACCGACGAGAACGGCAAAGAGATAATGTCGCACGAGGAGGCTGAAAAGAAGATCAAGAAGCTCGGTGGCATCGACAAGCTCTACCGCATCAAGTTCGAGGCAGACTATCTTGCGAAACTTGCCTACGACGGAGCGAAGCGACTCTACGGTGAACCGCTCACCGACGAGGTATACGAGCGCATCAAGTTCGAGCTGCACATCATGAAGACGATGGGCTTCCCGGGCTACTTCCTCATCGTGCAGGACTTCATCAACTCGGCTGAGGACGAGCTGGGCGTGATGGTGGGTCCGGGTCGTGGCTCGGCAGCCGGCTCGGTTGTGGCTTACTGTCTGGGCATCACGAAGATCGACCCTATCAAGTACGACCTGCTTTTCGAACGTTTCCTCAATCCCGACCGTATCTCTCTCCCCGATATCGATACCGACTTCGACGACGACGGACGCGGCAAGGTGCTCGAGTGGGTGGAGGACAAGTACGGACACGACAAGGTGGCGCACATCATCACCTACGGCACGATGGCCACGAAGAACTCCATCAAGGACGTGGCGCGTGTAGAGAAACTGCCGCTCGACATATCCAACCGCCTCTGCAAGGCCATACCCGACAAGCTGCCCGACGGCTTGAAGATGAACCTCACGAACGCCATCAAGTGCGTGCCGGAGCTGCGCGACGCCGAAGCGAGTGCCAACCCGCAGATGGCAAACACCATAAAATACGCGAAGATGCTCGAGGGCACCGTGCGCGGTACGGGCATCCACGCCTGCGGCACCATCATCTGCCGCGATGCTATCAGCGACTGGGTGCCGGTGTCTACGGCTGAGGACAAGAGCGACCCAGGACATAAGCTGCTCGCCACACAATACGACGGACACGTCATCGAGGAGACCGGACTCATCAAGATGGACTTCCTCGGTCTCTCCACACTGTCTATCATGAAGGAGACGGTGGAGAACATACGCCTCACCCACGACGGATTCACGCTCGACCTCGACACTATCCCTATCGACGACGAACTCACATACAAACTCTACCAGGAGGGACGCACCATCGGCACGTTCCAGTTCGAGTCGGCAGGTATGCAGAAGTATCTGCGCGAGCTGCGCCCCACGGTGTTCGAAGACCTCATCGCCATGAACGCCCTCTACCGCCCAGGACCTATGGACTACATCCCGTCGTTCATCGCCCGCAAGAACGGCAAGGAGCCAATCACATACGACATCCCCTGCATGGAGAAGTATCTGAAGGACACCTACGGCATCACGGTCTACCAGGAGCAGGTGATGCTTCTCTCGCGCCAGCTTGCCGACTTCACCCGTGGCGAGTCCGACGCACTGCGTAAGGCGATGGGTAAGAAAAAGAAGGCCATCGTTGATGCCATGAAGCCAAAGTTCATCGAGGGCGGAAAGAAAAACGGACACGACCCGAAGGTGCTCGAGAAGATCTGGGGCGACTGGGAGAAGTTCGCATCCTACGCCTTCAACAAGTCGCACGCCACGTGCTACTCGTGGGTAGCTTACCAGACGGCGTACCTCAAGGCGCACTACCCTGCCGAGTTCATGGCTGGCAATATGAGCCGATGCCTTAACGACATCACTAAGATTACGAAGCTCATGTCCGAGTGCCAGGCAATGAACATCCCCTGCCTCGGCCCCGACGTGAACGACTCGGAGCAGAAGTTCTCCGCCAACAAGAAGGGCGAGGTGCGCTTCGGACTCTCCGCCATCAAGGGCATGGGCGAGGCAGCTGCCACCAACATCATTGCCGAGCGACATAAGAACGGACAATACAAGGACATCTTCGACTTCGTGCAGCGTGTAAATCTCTCCGCCGTCAACCGCAAGGCAATGGAGTCGCTCGCACTGAGCGGCGGCTTCGACTCGTTCGGCATACGCCGCGAACAGTACTTCGCCCCCAACGCCAAGGGCGACACCTTCGTCGAGACACTCCTGCGCTATGGTCAGGTGTACCAGTCGGAACAGTCGTCGATGCAGAACTCGCTGTTCGGCGACATGGGAGGCGTAGAGATACAGACACCGCCCGTGCCCGACTGCGAAGCATGGAGCACCATGGAGCTGCTGAAGCGCGAGCGCGAACTGGTGGGCATCTACCTCTCGGCACATCCCCTCGACGACTACGCCGTCGTGCTCAACCATATGTGCAACCTCCACTGTCCACAGATAGGCCGCGAGATGGACAAGAAGGCGTTCGCCTCAATCGAAGAACTCACCTTCGGTGGCATCGTCACCTCCGTTTCACAACGCTGGACAAAGACCAACAAGCCGTTCGGCATCGTCACCATCGAAGACTTCGAGGGACAAGGCGAGCTGGCACTCTTTGGCGAGGACTGGACAAAATGGCAGTCCATGCTGCAGGAGGAATACCACATCTATATCACAGCACAATGCGTGCAACGCTTCCGCAACAACCCCGATGCCTACGACATGGTAATAAAGAAGATAGAGTTCCTCAGCGACGTAAAGGAGAAGTCGATAGAGAAGTTCACGGTGTACATGGATGCCACGATGTTCAACGACGCACAGCTCACCGACCTGGAGACAACACTGAAGAACTCCAGCGGCAACGTACCGCTCTACATCAACATCCACGATGCCAAGAACAACACCAACATACAGCTCTACAGCCGTAACATCACAGTCGACGTGAACAAGAAGCTGCTCACCTCGCTCGACGAAATGGCAGAACAAGGCGTGCGCTATGGCATCAACTAATAATCGTTGGTACATTGGCACAGATTTTGATATTTAATCATTATCTCCAAAGAGGTAACCCCTTGCGCCATCATCGCAAGTATAAAGAATAATCACTAACAAATAAACGAATACAACTATGGAAGTAACAATCACAACAGAGAACATCGAACAGTACAGAACTGGCGAACTGCCATTGGTAGTAGACCTTTGGGCTACATGGTGCGGTCCGTGCCGCATGATCGCTCCTATCGTTTCTAAGCTTGCAGAGGAGTACGACGGCAAGATCGTTGTAGGCAAGTGCGACGTAGAGGAGAACGACGACGTAGCAGCAGAGTACCGTGTACGCAACATCCCGACACTGCTCTTCTTCAAGGGCGGCGAGCTCGTTGGCAAGCATGTAGGTGCCATCACAGAAGGCGATCTTCGCAAGAAGTTCGACGAACTCCTGTAATATCAGGGGGTGCAGTTGCCTCAGGGGGTGCAGTTGTCTCAACTGCACCAACCAAGCAGAATGCAACCAACTGCACCAACCAAGGAAAATGCCAACCAAGGAAAATTCCTTATGATCGGTTGGTGCACTTGAGACAAGTGCACCCCCTACCCCCTATAGATAAACGCCGGAACAACCCGTCAGCATGACACGCCGGGTTGTTTCGGCGTCTTTGTTTTCCATAAAAGCAACAAAAAGTTTGTCACTTCCATAAAAAAACGGTAACTTTGCACAGAATATATGTATCCGTACAATGGCTGCGTACGTGCATACGATTTTTACGACAACCGATTATCAACAACTAATTTACACATACCGAACCAAACAATGATCAAAAAGATAAAGAAACTAAAGAAAATACGCCTTCACCGCGAAGGAACCGACACACTCGTTTATGGCTTCATCGTTATCGCAGCAATCGCGTTGCTGCTTTGGCGTTTCATAGACAGCAAGGTGCCGTTCTGGTGCTTCACGGCAATCATGGGCACCGTCTACTGCATCGTCATCAACTTCTTCCGCTGCCCCATACGCTTCTTCCCCGAAGAAGACACAACGGGCTTGGTAGTAGCTCCAGCCGATGGCCGCGTAGTAGTAATCGAGGAAGTCGACGAGGATGTCTACTTCCACGAGCGTCGCATCATGGTGAGCATCTTCATGAGCCTCTTCAACGTACACGCCAACTGGTTCCCCGTTGACGGCAAAGTGAAGACCGTAGCCCACCACGACGGCAACTTCCACAAGGCATGGCTGCCTAAGGCGAGCGAGGAGAACGAGCACGCCGACGTAGTCATCACCACCCCCGAAGGCACCGACATCCTCTGCCGCCAGATAGCAGGCGCAGTAGCACGTCGCATCGTCACCTACGCCAAGCAAGGCGAAGACTGCTACATCGACGAGCACCTCGGCTTCATCAAGTTCGGCTCACGCGTCGATGTCTACCTGCCCCTCGGCACCGAAATCTGCGTCAAGATGGGACAGCTGACCACCGGCAACGGAACAATAATAGCAAAACTGAAATAAAGTAATGGCTAACTTCATAACACGCAACATACCCAACACCCTTACATGCGGCAACCTCGTTTCGGGTTGCATCGCAACCGTAATGGCACTCGGAGGCGACGCACGCTGTGCGCTGATATGGATTATTATCGGTGCCGTGTTCGACTTCTTCGACGGTATGAGTGCTCGCCTGTTCGGAGTATCATCACCCATCGGCAAAGAGCTCGACTCGCTTGCCGACGACGTGACATTCGGCGTAGCCCCCTCGGCAATCGTCTTCGCACAGTTGAGCGTGATGGAATACCCCACAGTGCTCGCCAGCGTAGAGCCGTACATCCCCTACTGCGCCTTCCTCATCGCAGCATTCTCAGCCCTTCGCCTCGCGAAGTTCAACCTCGACACACGCCAGACCACCTCGTTCATCGGAATGCCCACACCAGCCAACGCCCTCTTCTGGGGCTCGCTGCTCGTGTCGCAGCCCACACTCATCGAGTCGTCAGCATGGATGATTCCCGCGATACTGCTGCTCGTAGTGCTCACAAGCCTCCTGCTCGTCAGCGAGCTGCCCATGTTCGCCCTTAAGTTCAAGCAGTGGGGCTGGCGTGGCAACGAGCTTCGCTACTCGTTCATCGCCCTCTCCGGCGTAGTCATCGCCCTCTTCGGCGTCATCGGTGGCATGTGGATAGTCATCACACTCTACTTCCTCACCTCCGTAGTAGCCGACATCGTGAGTCGCACCCACACCACGGTCGACATCGAGAAGTAGACAACAAGAGAGTGGAAACGGATTGTAGCACCAAACAAACCATTCCTATGACATTCATCGGACTATTTCTGAAAAGCATATTTATCATGGTGCTGATGGTAGCCATATTCCTCATCGGCATCGTCAGCTTCATCTATCTGCGCGTAAAGCGCATGACGAAGCAGTTTCGCAACGGCACCAACCACACCAACCGTCGCCAGCAGCAACAAAGCTCTACTGCGGGCAGCACCAAGCGTCGCAGCGCTGAGTATGACGACGGCGTAGTCGTGGAAGAAGAACTCTACGACGAACGCTCACCACGCCAAGCCAACCGCAAGATATTTGCGAAGGACGAGGGCGAGTATGTCGACTTCGAGGAAGAAAAATAAAATGTAGGAGGTATGGGCATCTTGCCCATACCACGCAGCCTTAGAAAGCATTTAATGGTAAACGGTTTATATAAAGTACTTTTGCGTTTTTATCTCCCATCTACCATTTTTCCGCCTTTTTCCACCGCAACTCATTGATACTCAAATACAGCAAAGGCTGGAAGATACATTTGTTATCTTCCAGCCTTTGCTTTTATCTGTCAGCCGGAGAGGGGTAGTTTGAAGCTACGGCTGGCAGGTGGAAACGCTCTATCTCGGCAACCCGATGCGCCACGACGAGAAGTATCTGCTTATCAATCAAGGCTTCGCTGGCAAGCAACGCCTCATGCCATTCTTCAACCGTAGCAACAACCCCAACCTTATCCTTGCCATTCAGTCGGCAGGTGTATCAAGAGGGCGCAACGGCTTCCGCAAGGACAAGTCAGGCGAAAAGCTCGCCGAATCAGAAGAAGACCTGCTCGAACACCGCACCGACGGCTCCGACGCTTTCGATACTCTCTATATCGGCTGCGAAAAGTTCCCTGTCCACGACATCGTGAACGTACCTGTAAGTGGTGTGATATAGTATAAAATCCCTCATAAACGGCAAGAAACTTATCCTTCCTGCCGTTTTTTTTTGTCTCATCCACACAAAAACTTCACTTAGAGAATGTAATGTGCCAATAATTTAATAACTTTGCACAAAACATTAAGAAAGCCGAATGAAAAAGATGAACCGCATAAAAAGTGTCCTTGCAGACACAGGTCATACTGGTAAATGGTTGGCAGACCAATTGGAGAAAGACCCTGTCACTGTTTCAAAATGGTGCACCAATACTTCACAACCCAGTTTGGAAACCATTCACAGAATAGCAAAAGTTCTTAATGTACAACCAGGAGATTTGCTTACAAAGATATAATTGCAATGACAAGTAACGCTATATTTAAGTCATTCTGCAAGCTACATGATGAAATTAAGCAGTATGCAGAACAGTTGAATGTTGACAAGGGTAATGTAGTATCCTTGTCTGTTTTGCTGTATTATATTCATGTTAGTATATCAGAAGAGCAAGGTTTGTTTGCAGCAACAAATCGCAGAGAATCCTATATAAAAGATATTTGTTCAATCTCACAAACAGACAGTAAAGATATAAAGAAAGTCATTGATAATATAGGTGCCGAAAAGAGCCTTGTTTTTTTGAATACAATCTCCAAGTGGGGCATATCTAAGTCTAATTATGAGTCGTTGTTTAGAATTATTTTTGAAAAATATTTAACAAAGACAGACACCGCCTCATATTACACAGATGATTTGACAACAACTTACATCGTTGAGGGTACAGTCGTTGGATTTTTACACTCTTTGTTTGATAAAGAGTGTATAGTAAATCATGTGCTATCGTTGAATGATTTGAGTAAATTCATATCAACTTTGGATGACAAGGAGATTACATTGATTAAGAACCATGTAGCGACAATTAAACTAATTGATCCCACATGTGGTACAGGCTCTTTTGTTATAAAAGCAATAAACATTCTATGCAATATCTACAAATTGCTTCAAATGCCATTAGGCGCATCTGACATCCAACACATTATCAAAAACAATGTGTTTGGCGTTGATATTGATGAAGAAGCTTTAGAGATATTGAGGTATAGACTCTTTTCAACTGCCTTATATGAGTTTTCTTTCAAACTTACGAAGAAAGATTTAAAGAACTTCAAATTGGGCAACACAATTTCCGATGATACATTCCTTTGGGAAAAAGAGTTTGGAATTGTTTTCAAAAAAGGAAGATTTGACTGTGTCGTAGGAAACCCTCCTTACAAGGAATACACCGTTGCAAAACTTAATTATTCGTTACCTGAATATTTTAAGACTGTTCCTGTGGGAAACCTGTATGCTCCTGTTATTGAACGCTCTATTTGTAATTTAGTATCATCAAGAGGAACAATTGGATTTATCGTCCCTATATCAATCGTTTCAACTCCAAGAATGAAACCCTTACGTGAATTGCTACAAGATAAATTCACAGAGTTGTTCTTTATAAACTTTGCTGATAGACCATGCTCATTGTTTCTTGGTGTTCACCAAAAACTTACAGTCATAATTGGTACAAGAAACCGCTCAAATCAGAGTGTTTTTGTATCAAAATATAAGCATTGGTATAAGGATGAATGGAACGAGTTATACAAGGATATACAGTTTGTTGAACTGGATAAAGATGCATTATCAGGTAAACCAAAGTTTTGCTCTGAACTTTCAAAAAGTATATCTGACAAAGTGATTAACAATAATCAGATTTCGTTGCTTGAAAATGTTTGTGCAAACGGAGAATATGCAGCATGGTTGAATCAAAGAGCAACTTTTTGGTGTAAGTGTTTTACTCATGCAATGAAATCAAACGAGTATAAAAAATACACATTTTCAAAAGAGGATGATGCTTGTTTATTTTCAGCTATATTAAACTCTTCCTTGTTTTATTACATTTGGGAGATATATTCTGATTGTTGGCATATTACAAAAAAAGAACTTGACTTGATACATTTGGATTTTTCCTTGGTTGATAGCAAAGCCAAAAAGAGAATAGTTAAACTGTATAAGCAATTAGAAGAAGAATTAGAAAATAGTAAAAAGTATATAGGTTCAGTTCAAACCGACTATGTCTATCAGCATAAACTGCATAAGACAACCATTGATAAAATAGATATTCTCATTGGTCGGTTATTCTATTTGAATGATGATGAGATAAACGAGATTATCAATTACCAATTAGCGTATAGATTAAATACAGAAAGGAAATGAATGTAGTAGATATATTTTCTGGGGTCGGTGGCTTGTCGGTAGGTTTTGAGAAGGCAGGATTTAATGTAGTTCTTGCTAATGAAATTGATGAACAGATAGCACAATCCTATAAAAGAAACCATATACACACGATAATGGTAAACGAAGATATACGTTCTTTTGTTGACCATTTCGATGAAAGTATATCAAAAGCAACAGAAGGACTTGATTCCTGTTGTAAAGAAAAACTTTACCAAGAACTTCATAATGTCAATGTGGTTATTGGTGGTCCTCCATGTCAAGGCTTTTCTATGGCAGGAAGTCGTATTAGGAAAACATCAGAGTTCATAGATGACCCTCGTAATTTCCTTTTCCGCTACTACTTTAAGATAATACAAAAGTTTGAGCCTCAATATTTTGTATTTGAAAATGTTGTTGGAATCCTGAGTAGCAAGAATGGTGAGATTCTTGAAACGATAAAGAGTATCTTCGAAGATGAAAGTAATTTCAAGAATGATCGATACTACTTGCATATAAAAGTATTCAAGGCTGAGGAGTATGGAGTTCCTCAGCAACGTCGTCGTGTTATTATTTTGGGTACAAAATTTGATTTTGACCTTGACGGGGAATTAAAATTGATGAGGGAGAGTTTGCCGACAGAATTGCAAAGTGTTTTCAATAGAAGAGAAACAATTAGAGATGCTATCTTTGATTTGAAAGACATTGCTACCGATGGTAGCAGCTCTGTACCTAATCATGTTTCTTCAAAACATAATGGTATAGCTTTAAGAAGAATGAAACAAATTAAAGCTAACGAAAACTGGCAAAGCCTTGATGAAGAGATACACTCTGTTCATAGTGGAGCATATGGTCGAATGGACTGGGATAAGCCTTCAATGACAATAACAACACGGTTTGACACCCCTGCTGGAGGACGTTTTACCCATCCCGAATTAGACCGAACACTTACAGCAAGAGAAGCTGCACGAATACAAACTTTCCCTGATGATTTTATATTTTCGGGTTCAAAGACAAGTATCTGTAAACAAATCGGAAATGCTGTTCCACCAAGATTAGCAGAGTTCCTTGCTCATTTTATATTATATTTAAATAGTAAGTATAACGGCAATGAGAATAAGTGATATAAAAAAAGCAGAAATAGCATCTGCTGACAATATGGATTCTGTTTGGTACATAACCAAGCAGAATCAGTCGTTTGCCGATTTGTGCTATATGTCGCACATTTTGGAGGATTGGAATAACGATGAGTTTGAAAACTACGAATCTTTTTTTAATCGCAGCAAAACGAAACAAGAATATGGCTCTCTGAGTGAAAATACACCGCACAGAGCCACAATTAATTGTGTTCCTGCGGGGTTGTTGACAACCAATGACCCATATAATTCAGACAATCTAACTCCATTATATTATTCTATTAAAGAAAGATGTAATGCAAATTTTGCTAACACACAATCGTACCAAGACCTCATCAATAATCAATTGTAATCATTTGTATTAAGAGTAAATAACAACAATATGAATCCATTATTGTTCCTTTTGAAAATTCTCCTTCAGATTGGCGATGCCACAGGAGAATATAAAATCACTATAAACGAATTTAAGTTGTTTGTAGCGACAACGTCTCTTTGGAAAGACTATTTCAAAGTGACAGACTCTATTCTAAGATATAGAGAAGATAGTGTTTATAAAAATGAATGTGATAGCGCACGAACTCAGTCAGTTCAGGACGTTCGCATACAAAAGTTTTTAGCGAATCATGAATTTATTGAGACAGAGGGCAAAGAGCTAGTTTTGCAAGACCAATTTATTATGCGTGCTCGTAAATTGGTCGCAAACTTTGAAGTAAATGGCACAACAGCGGAACAAAGTAGATTGACATATTATGTGAATGGAAAAGATGCTACTCTTAACAAGGACGTTGTTTCATATCTTTCTGCCATCCGCACGAAACCTTTCTTGCTCCTTGCCGGTATTTCAGGCACAGGTAAGAGCCGCATTGTGCGCAAGTTGGCACAAGCGACTACCACTGCCAAGTTGGAAAACTGCGACGAGCAGACGCTTAACAACAGCCGTTGGGATTTGCATAAGCCTGCCAACTTTGAGATTATCCAAGTGAAACCAAACTGGCATAACTCTATGGATGTGGTGGGTTACCAGACTAACATCCCGACACCTCGCTATGTGTTCACTCCTTTCGTGGAGTTCATTGCCAAGGCATGGCAACACCCCACCGTTCCGTTCTTCCTCTGCTTGGACGAAATGAATCTTGCACCTGTGGAGGAATACTTTGCAGAGTTCCTGAGTGCTATAGAGAGCCGAAGCAAGAAAGGCAACACTTACGAGACCGATCCTATCATCAAGCCTTTCAAAGATTTCAACTATGAAAACGAACAAGGCAAGAAGTGTTCTTTGGCTGAAGATATGGTAAACCTTCTTCTGCCTGGTTATAATGCTGGCAATATGCCACAGCATATTATAGAACTCAGCAAGCGTTTCAAAGAGAAAGGCTTGACACTGCCTGAAAATCTTGTGGTCATTGGCACTGTGAACATGGACGAAACCACGTTCTCGTTCTCTCGCAAGGTGCTGGACCGCGCCATGAGCTTTGAAATGAACGAGGTAGACTATGACAGTTTTCTTGAAGACACTGCCGACATCATCACCGAGCCGTTGACTGCCAAAGCATCAACACTGCTTGTTGATCGCCCAATCAAGGCACAGGATGTAAAGGACAAAGTGGATGCCGACTTCATCGTAAGCTATCTGAAAGCCGTGAACGAGAAACTGGATAACACGCCGTTCAAACTCGGCTATCGTGCAGCCAACGAAGCCATGCTCTATGTGGCAGCTTCAAAGAGCTTCGGTCAGGACAGCATTGCCACCGCTCTTGACGAGTTTACCACGATGAAGATACTAAGCCGCATCGAGGGCGACACCCCCAAACTGCGTGTGGACGACAACAGCGACAAGACCATCCTCGACGAACTGGAAACAGTGACCAAGGACTTCTTGAAACCAGCCAACAAGCTTGCCGTTCACCAAGAGGAACAGCCAGCTGAAGAGAATGCCAACGGAGAAGATAACGCACCAGTCAAAGATGTGGTAGTGGCAGCTCCTGTGGAATTGAAGTCGCTTGACAAGATTAAGCGCATGAAAGAGCAATTAAAGCGCAACAGTTTCGTTTCTTATTGGGATTAACACAGAAAGATTATGAACAAGGACCTTTCATCAATAGCATCGGCAGTACAAGCCATCAAGACTGCCATACTGCAAGGACAATACGAGGCGAGCGTAGGCGTGAACCGTGTGCAACTCGCCACCTACTATGGTGTAGGTCGCTACCTCAGCCAACACACGCGCAAAGGCGTGTGGGGAACTGGTGCACTCAAAGCCATCAGTGAACAGTTGCAGCGTGAAATGCCTGGGCTGAGAGGATTTTCAGACAGAAACCTCAGAAATATGCGCTTGTTTTACGAGCGTTGGGAAATGTTGGACGGAAAATCGGCAGTCGCAACTGCCAAATTAGAAGAGAAAGAATCCAACGATGTTTTGGCAGTCGCAACTGCCAAAACAGATACTGGCTGCAATTCGTCGGTTGCAACGGAAGAATTACAAGTGATTGACGAAGACGTGAATATCGATTCGGTAATCACGATTACCCAAATAAAGGACTTCCCTGTGGAAGACTTCTTCAGAGTGCCCTTCACCCACCATGTGGAGATATTCGCAGCCAAGACCTTGCCTGAACGCTACTACTACATTCACCGCACTGCGGAGGAGCATCTGTCGGTATATGGGCTGAAACGTGCAATAGCGAATGATGCCTATCACCATCAAGACACGCTGCCCAACAACTTCAACACGACAATCAGCAATGCTGCTATGGCTCGCAAGGCTGTGATGATGTTCAAGGACGAGTATATGCTCAACTTTATCAACACGGAGCAGATTGGCGAGCGAGATTCTGAAGATGTGGATGAGCGTGTGGTGGAGCATCGGATAGTGCAGAACATCAAGAACTTCATCATGACTTTCGGCAGAGACTTCGCTTTCATCGGCAACCAGTATCTGCTGGAAGTGTATGGCGTGGAGCACTTCCCCGACTTGCTGTTTTTCAATAGGGAATTGAACTGTATGGTTTGTGTTGAACTCAAAACAGGCACATTCAAATCAGCTTATCTTGGGCAACTCATGGCATACCTCACCATCCTTGATGACAAGGTGAAGAAAGTACACGAAAATCCGAGCATCGGCATTGTGCTTTGCAAGGACGCGAAGAAAGAGTATGTGGAGTACATCATCCGCGACTACAATAAGCCTATGGGCGTAGCCACCTACAAAACAGCAAGCGATATGCCAGAGCCATTGCGCCGTGCATTGCCTAACGAAGAGCAGTTTGGCAAACTGCTTGAAGGCTATAATCTAACAGAAGAAGAAAAAGACTAATGACAGCAAACTTCAACTTCACAGTTACCACAGAAGACCTCATCGTCAAGTTCTCTTGTGCCAACCACAAGAAACGCATTGATGCGATGGTCAAGAACTTGCAGATAACAGGCGGAGAGAACGAGCACAAGAAAATGTGCCGTTTCTCGTCGCCCGACAGCAGTGTGCGCTTTTCATTCGACGGTGAGGAAGTTGAGGGCAACAACATCAGCCACGAAGCCGTGTTCTTTGAGAATACCGACTATCCGCTTATCGTGCGTGGACGAGGTGGCAAGAAGTTGCAGCGCATTGAACTGTATATCGCTGACCACAAGCGCAGCGATACCGACAAGAAAGACACCATACAAAGTGATGATGGTGAACTGTTCGGCTCGCTGAACTTCCGCAACCAAGTGGGCGAAACAGATTTCAAGATTGAGTACACCACCGACGGCAAGCAGCACACGGTGCAGTTTGCTACCGAGGTGCTGAGCTACAAACTCGACTACCGCAGCGACTTGAAGACCATCATTGCCGATGTTGAACAGGAGTATGCCATGCTCAGCTACTCGCTTTTGAAGGACACCTATCTCAACTTCCGCACAAAGTCTGGACGTAGCACAGAACTGATATGGTGGCAGATATTCAAGTCGTGTTACGACGACATCATGATCGCCACACGCATCATCATCGACCGCCCCAAGCGCAGACTGCGCACAGTGGCGAAGCATGAGCGTGCCGAGCGTTTGCAGTTTCTGCCACGCACGCTTGAAACGGAATATGAGGTACACAAGAACAATCCTGCCTACCTCTACCGCACTGAGGAACTGGTGTTGAGCCGTGACACTATCAAAAACCGCTTCTTGAAGTATGCTATCCGTGAGATGCACCAGAAGTTCACCACCATTGCCAAGCACATCATGACGGCTATGCGCCTGACGGACAACAGTCGATTGAGTGGCGACATTGACAAGATGGACGATGAACTGCGCCGCATGGTAAACCATCCGTTCTTTCGTGGCATAGGAGCGTTCAAAGGTTTCTCACAAGACAGCCTTGTGATGAAACAGCAGCATGGCTACAAAGAGATATTCCAGAACTGGCTCGTTCTGCAACAAGGCTACGACTTGGAAGAGGGTATGCGCAAACTGGAGGTGAAAGACATCAGCGACCTGTACGAGATATGGTGCTTTATCAAAGTGAAGAACATTGTGCAAGACGTGCTGCATGAACTGCGTCTCGATGCCACCGCCAAGGTGAACGGTCGTGATGTAACTCGTGATTTCATTCCGCAGTTGCTCTATGGGGGCAGCGTTTCTTTCTTACAGGCTGATGGCGTTGAACTTGCAAGCGTAAGCTACAATGCACAGGTGGAGAAAGAAACTACAAAAGCAGAATCGGCAATTATAGGAACTGACACACTGACCACCGTGCAGCGTCCCGATATAGTGCTACGACTGACCAAGGAGAATGACAATATGCTCTTTACCTATCTGTTTGATGCCAAGTACCGCATCAATGATACGCAGATAGGTGGGCACGACGTGCCACCGCCTGATGCGATTGACCAAATGCACCGATACCGCGATGCAATTTACTACAAGGAAGACGACAACGACAATCTCAAAAAGGAGATAGTCGCTGGCTATGTGCTATTTCCTGGCAATATCCCAGGCGAGGCAATGGACGATGGCAGCTACTACTACCAAAAGTCCAACAAACGCATTGGTATCGGCGCATTCCCTCTGAAACCCGATCAGCAGCAGCGCAACGAGAATGGCGATTTGATAATCAACCCCAACAGTAGTGAACAAGCACTGCGCAAGCAAATCCGTGAGTGGTTGGAGGACAACGATGCCAAGACGACACTGCTACACAACGCCATTCCACAAAAGGGATTGGAGTACACCGACGAGCCTGTAGTGGAGGGTGCATATCTGCTGACTATGGTTGATAACGACGTGAACGACGACCATGCAGCCATTGTTGACGGACAGGCAAAGAAGTTCGTGTCTGGCTTCGCATTGTTAGAGGTAGGTATGAATTTCCAACGCACTAAGTACCTTGCTATCGTTGAAAACCACATAGTGAAAGGTTACTACCGCATTGGGAAAGCCAAGATTGTTGACATGACACAACGACTGGAGACTATTGGCTCACGTCATAAAGACAAGCCTTTCCGCGTGGAGTTCACCTTGGGTGCATACAAGGTAATCAAGCCGTTTACCTACGGCATCGACATGCTCGCCCGCCGTGGTGTGGTGCTGACACGCCAAAAGTTCTTGGAATATCAAAGAAAAACTTAAACTTGACATATAATGAGTAACAAAAAAATATACAAGGGTTTGATTGACAAATCTATTGGTAGTATGCTTTCTGCCATAGAAATCTACAATAAACCTGACTTTAAGTATCGTGAAGAAACCTTTGCGATATTGGCTATAAATTCATGGGAAATATTGTTCAAAGCAAGACTTCTCAAACTAAATGCTTATAAGCTTAATACAATATACTGCTATAAACCTTATATCAGCAAGAAGGGTGTAAAATCATCAAAGAAAAAGGTATTGGATAGGAATAGGACAGGAAATCCCAAAACAATTTCTATCCATGATGCTATGCTACGTCTTAACTCAGCAAAAGAACTGCCTATTCAAATTATTAATAATATTGATGCGTTGATAGAACTGCGTGACAATGCAATACACTTTGTTAATAGTAACTCCATAAGCAACCAAGTTCAAGAGTTAGGCTTTGCGTGCATCAAGAATTACATCAACATCTTCAAGATATGGCATCCGCGTAACAATCTTAGCCAATATAATCTTTATCTCATGCCGCTTGCCTATGTTGATAGTAAAAGATTGGTTCATGCAGCCATCACAAAGGAGGAACAGAATTTCCTTACCCTTGTTAAAGATAAGATTGATAGTTCGGAACATTCCGCAGATTTTGATATAGCAATTCAGATAGAAGTGAATTTTAAGAAAACAAAATCTTTTGACGGACTCGCTATTCAATATGACAAGGACGGAGTTCCTATAACTCTGACAGAGGAAGAGGTTAGAACGAAATTCCCCTTAACACATGCAGATATATGCAAAAAAGCGCCTGATAGATATACAGACTTTAAGCAGACACCGAAGTTTCATGGTATCATGCGTACGATAAAGAGCGACCCTAAACTTTGTCATAATAGAAAGTTAGATACGGCAAATCCTAAGAGTATCTCAAAGAACTATTTTAGTACAAACGTTTGGCAAGAATTAGATAAACACTATACGAGAAAATAGTTTCCGAAAATCATCCTTACAAGCAAGCTTTGGATCCGCCATTGTGCAGTTCCAAGGCTTGCTTTTTATCGGTTGGCGCTTTGCTTTGGCGAACACATTCGCACAGTGGTTGGCCTCGCGTGCGTGGCACACCTTTTGCCCTGACACGATATTTGTAGGTTTGACCGCTCAAGAGTGCGCGGAAAATCAAAAAACAAATTGTGGGTGCATTTTTCGCGAGTTTTGGAGGGGTTGAAAGGACGAGAAATGTAACACGCTGATATTTAATCTATTGTGGCGTTATCTCCCAAAAACAAGTGCTATTGTGGCACTTGCACTGAGTACTCGTGCTACTAAACTCCAGTACTCGCAGCGCTAAACTCCAGTACTCGCAGCGCGAGTACTGGGTAGAAGTGGCACTTAGGGTGGATGAAAATGGCACTTGCACCCGACGAAAGTGGCATTTTGGGTGGGCAAAAGTGGCACTTGCACACCGAAAAACTACATTTTTGTGGTTTTCAAGGCGAACAGCGAGGGCGAAAATGCGCTGTCTACTATGCTCTTTTCTCCAGAATGGGTGTTCAGGTCGAGGGTGCTTGAACAATATTTGCATTGCAAGTTACAGGGTTGGCGCAAAGTTTTTCACAACAAATTTGATGAGCGTTGACATCCCACAGATGACACGGATGAACACAGATGGTTGGGGTGCGCTGTTCTCCCACAGAACTTGGCAGCGTGGGTATGGCAGGGATGCCATACCCTCCTAATCTGTGAACATCCGTGCTCATCTGTGGGAGGCTCTTCTCTGCCAGAAGGTTCTGTGCGTTCCGTGCGTTCTGTGGGAGAACACCGCAGCTTGGTTGGTGCACTTGAGACAAGTGCACCCCCTACTGAATGACTACGGCAGGAACTGAAAGTAGCTGCGTGGTATGGGCAAGATGCCCATACCTCCTACTTTTTACTCTTTTACTTTTTTACTTTTCAACGCATTACGCAATAGTTTGGAATAGTTTTAGTAACTTTGCATAATAGAGAAAACAAACTCTGAACATTGAGAGTAAAAACAAACAGCATCATGCAATACACCATAACTGCACCCCAGACAATTAACGCTACAATCGCTCTGCCGGCATCGAAGAGCATCAGCAACCGCGCGCTCATCATTCATGCGCTGTCGTGCGGCGACATCCTGCCGCAGAACCTCTCGGTGTGCGACGACACGGAGGTGATTATCGACGCGATGCAACGCCGCCCGTATGAGATAGACATCAAGGGGGCGGGCACGGCGATGCGCTTCCTCACGGCTTACCTCGCTGCCACGCCGGGCGAACACGTGCTCACGGGCACCGACCGCATGAAGCAACGCCCGATAGGCATCCTCGTAAACGCGCTACGATACCTGGGTGCCGACATCGAATACTTGGGCGAGGGGGGCTATCCACCGCTGCGCATCAAGGGGCGCACGCTGGAGGGCGGATACATCGAGGTGGCGGGCAACATCAGCTCGCAGTATATCTCGGCACTGCTGATGATTGCGCCGACGCTGAAGAACGGACTGCAACTGCACATAACGGACGGTACCATCTCGCGCCCGTATATCGACCTCACGCTGTGGATGATGCGCGAGTATGGGGCGGATGCCGACTGGAGCGATGCGGACACCATCACGGTGAACGCGAAGCCGTACGCGAGTCGCGAGTACACGATAGAGAGCGACTGGAGTGCGGCGGCTTACTGGTACGAGATGCTGGCACTGCAGGGGAACGACGAGTCGGAGGTGCGCTTCAAGGGCCTCATGGACGCGTCGCGTCAGGGCGACTCCATCGTGAAGTATATCTTCTCGCTGCTGGGCGTGAAGACGAAGTTCAGCACGGTGGAGGGCGAGCGTTTCCCGACGGTGAGCATAAAGAGTCACCCGTGTATGCTGCCACGTCTCGACTACGACTTCAGTAGTGTGCCCGACCTGGCGCAGCCGGTGGTGGTGACGTGCGCACTGCGCGGCATCCCGTTCCGCTTCACGGGGTTGGCTACGCTGCGCATCAAGGAGACCGACCGCATCGAGGCACTGAAGCGCGAGCTGCGCAAGTTAGGTTATGTGCTGCGCGACGAGAACGGCGACACGCTCGTCTGGGACGGCACGCGCTGCGAACCGACATTAGAGCCTATCGACACCTACGACGACCACCGCATGGCGATGGCGTTCGCACCGGCGGCGATCGTGTTCCCCGGGCTGCGCATCAACGAGCCGCAGGTGGTGACGAAGTCGTACCCACAGTACTGGGAGGACATGCAGAAGGCTGGGTTCGAGGTGAAAGGGTGAGATTTGCACACTACTTCCGTGGATTCCGCCAGGAGGTGCAGCAGTCTCTGCTGCACCAACAAAACAAGCGGTGAAGAAGCTCCCACGGAATACACCGAATACACAGAACCTCTTGCAGAGAAGAGCCTCCCACAGATGACACGGATGCGCACAGATGTAGGAGGGTATGGCATCCTTGCCATACCCACGCTGCCAGCCCAGGGGGTGCAGATGTGTAAATCTGTGAAATCCGTGGGAGAAAAGATATTCCCACAGAACGCACGGAACTCACAGAAACTTCTGGCAGAGAAGAGCCTCCCACAGATGACACGGATGTTCACAGATGTAGGAGGGTATGGCATCCCTGCCATACCCACGCTGCCAAATTCTGTGTATTCTGTGAATTCTGTGGGAGAACAGCGCACCATAAGTATCTGTGTAAATCTGTGAAATCCGTGGGAGAACATCTCGGTAGGAGGTTCTGTGAATTCGGCGTATTCTGTGGGAGAATATCCCATAGCAGGCGGCGTGGGTATGGCAAGATGCCATACCCTCCTAAGGAGAAATCCGTGGGAGAATACACTCAACAAGAAGTTCTGTGCAAATCTGTGAAATCTGTGGGAGGACATAGCAGGCGGCGTGGGTATGGCAAGATGCCATACCCTCCTAAGGAGGAATCTGCGGGAGGACACCTAATAAAACTTTGAAGAGAATATGATAATATTAGTGATTTCGATAATTGTGCTCGGCATCATCGCCGCACTGATCGCCAAGCTGAGCAAGCACGACGGCGAGGAGAAGATAACCGTGGTGGAGACTTGCGCCACATGCAACGGCACTAACGACAAGTGCGAGCAGGACTGCATGATGGAAGCCGCCACGAAGGACATCGTCTACTACGACGACGAGGAGCTCGACGCGTTCAGCGGACGCCCGTCAGACAGCTACACCGACGAGGAGGTGGAGCAGTTCAGCGAGGTGCTCTACACCATGCGCCACGAGGAGATAGCCGACTGGTGCCGCAGTCTGACACTGCGCGGTATCAACCTGCCCGACCAGATAAAGGACGAAACATTCATGCTCAGGGAGGGTTAAGGCAATAAAACGCCACAAACAGAGTTATTTATACGTGAAACTATTTAAGACAAGACATATTGTACCCATCCTTCTCGCAGCTGTATTGGTGGTTGCGACAGGATGCTCTACGCAGAAAAACACCGCGCGCACACGCTGGTGGCACTCGTTCAAGGCGCGTTATAACACTTATTATAACGGCTCGTTGGCGTATATCGATGCCTCATTAGAGAAGGAGGAAGGCAACAAGGACAACTTCACCGAGCTTATTCCGCTCTACACCGTGAGCAACAAGAACAGCAGGGAGATAGGCAAGTCGAACTACGACCGCACCATCGAGAAGTGTCAGAAGACCATCAAGCTGCACAGCATAAAACGCCGACCGCAGTGGACAAAGCAGCGCAAGAAGACGGCGAAGGACTTGGAGTGGCTCTCGCGCCGCGAGTACAACCCCTTCCTTTGGAAGGCGTGGTTGCTCATGGGACGCTCGCAGTTCTACAAGGGAGCGTTCGACGAGGCAGCAGCTACGTTCAACTACATGAGCCGACTCTATCAGACGCAGCCAGCCATCTACGCCAAGTCGAGAGCGTGGCTCGCCAAGTGCTACATCGAGGAGGGTTGGCTCTACGATGCCGAGGACGTGATACGCAATATGCAGCGCGACTCCATCCACTGGTCAGCACGCAAGGAGTGGGACTACACCTACGCCGACTACTACATACACACGGGCGAATACGAGAAAGCTATACCCCACCTGCGCAACGTGATAAAGCACGAGATGCGACGCAAGCAGCGCGCACGCGAGTGGTTCCTCATGGGACAGATGCAGGCAGCGTTGGGCAACAACGTGGAGGCGATGAAGGCGTTCAAGCACGTGACGAAGCTCAACCCACCCTACGAGCTGGAGTTCAACGCACGCATCAGCATGACGGAGGTGATGTCCGTAGGACAATCGAAGAAGATGATTGGTCGCCTGAAGCGTATGGCACGCTCGGACAAGAACAAGGAATATCTCGACCAGGTGTACTACGCCATCGGCAACATATACCTCGCACAGAGCGACACCGCACAAGCCATCAACGCCTACGAGCGCGGAGCGGCTAAAGCCACGCGCTCGGGCATAGAGAAGGGCGTGCTGCTGCTGAAGCTCGGCGACATCTACTGGGACAAGGAGCGCTACAACGACGCGCAACGCTGCTACGGTCAAGCCATCGGTATGCTCGACAAGGAGCGCAAGGACTACGAGGAGCTGTCGAACCGCTCGAAGATTCTGGATGACCTCGTGCCATACACCGACGCTATACACCTGCAGGACTCACTGCAGTCGCTCGCCAAGATGAGCGAGAGCGACCGCAACGCTGCCATCGACCGCACCATCGAGGCACTGAAGAAGAAGGAAAAGGAGGAACGCCGACTGCAGGCAGAGCAGGACGCGCAGAACCAGATGAACGGCGGCAACGACATGGCGCAGAACAACCAGTTCGGCAACAACACGACGATGCCGAACCAGCAAAACCAGCAGAACCAGCGCAACGCGCAGTGGTACTTCTACAACCAGATGGCGGTGAGCCAGGGTAAGGCAGCGTTCCAGAAGCAATGGGGCAAACGCGAGAATGTGGACGACTGGCAGCGCGTGAACAAGACAGTGGTGGCGTTCCAGACTGACGAGCCGGAACTCACCGAGGAGCAGCAGGACTCCATAGCGCAGGCGGAAGCAATAGCCGACTCGCTCGCGCTAATCGCCGACAGCGCACAGAACGACCCACACAAACGCGAGTACTACATGGCGCAGATACCGTTCACGGAGGAGCAGGTGGCTGCGAGCAACAACATCATCGCCGAAGGACTCTACAACTCGGGCGTGATCTTCAAGGACAAGCTCGACAACCTACCGCGAAGCGAGAAGCAGTTCATGCGACTCATCGGCGGCGACTATCCCAACTTTGAGAAGAAGGCGGAGGCTTACTATCACCTCTACCTATTATATATGCGCAAGGGCGACCGACAGACCGCCGACTCGTACGTGGCACGACTCAAGCAGGAGTACCCCGAGAGCGAGTGGACAACACTACTCACCGACCCCAACTTCGTGGAGAACGCGCGTCTCGGCGTGCACCTCGAAGACTCGCTATATGCCGCTACCTACGACGCATTCAAGGCGGCGCGCTACAAGGAGGTGCGCGGCAATGTCAGCGTGTCCGAACAGCGGTTCCCGTTGGGTGCCAACCGCGACAAGTTCCTCTTCATCGGCGGTCTGGGCAAGCTGAACGACGGCGACTACGAGGGCTGCATCGACGACCTGAACACGGTGGTGAAGAAGTATCCGCAAAGCCCTATAGCCGTAATGGCAGGCATGATAGTGAAGGGCGTGAACGAGGGACGACAGCTGCAAGGCGGCAAGTTCGACCTCGAGAACATCTGGGAGCGACGCTCGCAGGTGCTCAACGAAAGCGACTCGACGGCAGTGCGCGAGTTCTCTAACGACCGCAACGCTGCGTTCATATACATGATTGCGTACCAACCCGACTCGATAGACGCCAACCGTATGCTCTTCGAGCTGGCTCGCTACAACTTCACATCGTTTATGGTGCGCAACTTCGACATAGAGGTGGAGCAGGCGGACGGACTGAACCGTATGCTCGTGAAGGGTTTCCGCAACTACGATGAGGCACTGCAGTACGCACGCCAGCTACAGAAGCAGAAGCAGCTGATGAAGCTCGTGGGCAAGAGTCGACAGATAGTGATAAGCGATGTCAACCTGCCGCTGCTCGGCAAACAGTTCAGCTACGCCGACTACGCCGAGTTCTACGAGAAGAACTTCGCTCCGCTTAAGATAGCAACGGAGGATCTGCTCGACATTCCTGAAGAACCAGTCGTTGAGCCAGACGAGCAGTCTACGACAAAGCAGCGCGACGACTTCGAGGAGGAGCCTGCGAACAACCAGAACACTACGAACACATTCTTCGACGAAGAGCCTCAACCTACGGAAGAGCCGTCGACTGAGGGTGGCGTGGTGAACATCGAGGAGGAACAACCTCAGGAGTCTGCTACCGAAACTGTGGTTAAGGAGGAACCGAAGCCGGAGGTCGAGGAGGAGTCTGCAACGACTGTCGTTGAGGAACCGAAGCCGGAGGTTAAGGAGGAGTCTGCAACGACTGCTGTAGAGGAACCGAAGCCGGAGGTCAAGAAAGAGCCCAAGCCGATAGTAAAGGAAGAACCCAAGCAGTTGGAGGACGACTTCTACTTCGGCGAAGATCCTCAGCCCAAGCAAGGCACACCGAGCAAGAAGCAGAACAACAAGCAGACGGAGAGCTACGACGACGATGAGTATTACGACCTCGACGGTTTTTAACAAAAAAAGAAAGAGCATTATGAGCAACGGATATTTACTGTGGGTAGACGACGAGATTGAACTCTTGCGCGCCCACATCATCTTCCTTCAGAGCAAAGGATACGAGGTGGTGACCGTGAGCAACGGAACAGATGCCATCGAAGAGTGCAAGCAGCACAAGTTCGACCTGGTGCTGCTCGACGAAATGATGCCCGGCATCAGCGGACTCGAAACGCTGCAACAGATAAAGGAGCTGTCGCCTGCCACACCCGTAGTGATGGTGACGAAGAGCGAGGAGGAGAACATCATGGATCAGGCTATCGGCTCGAAGATAGCCGACTATCTGATAAAGCCTGTGAACCCCAACCAGATCCTGCTCACGCTGAAGAAGAACATTCACCGCAAGCAAATTGTGTCGGAGGTGACGCAGACGGGCTATCAGCAGAACTTCCAGGACATATCAATGCAGATAATGAACTGCAACACGATAGACGACTGGAAGGATGCGTACCGCCGACTGGTACACTGGGAACTGGAGCTTAGCTCTACGGACAGCAACATGACCGAGATGCTGCAGATGCAGAAGGAGGAAGCAAACAACGGCTTCGCCAAGTTCATAAAGAAGCACTACTTGTCGTGGGTGGCACCGGGCGTAACCGAACGTCCGCTGATGAGCCCGGACATCTTCAAGCGCAAGGTATTCCCTGCGATAAACGAGGGCGAGAAGGTGTTCCTCATCGTCATCGACAACTTCCGCTACGACCAGTGGCGCGTGCTGTCGAAGGAGATTGGCAACATGTTCGACATCGAGGAGGACATGTACACCAGCATCCTGCCGACGGCTACGCAGTACGCACGCAACGCTATCTTCTCGGGCTTGATGCCCGAGCAGATTGAGAAGATGTTCCCCGAACTGTGGGTGGACGAGGACGAAGACGAGGGCAAGAACCTCAACGAGGAACCGCTCATACGCACGCAGATAGAACGCTACCGCCGCCACGACTCGTTCTCGTATCACAAAGTGAACGACTCGACGGGTGCCGACAAACTGCTTGCACGCCTCAACGAGCTGACAAAGAACGACCTCAACGTCATCGTGGTCAACTTCATCGATATGCTCTCGCACGCAAGAACGGAGTCGAAGATGGTGCGCGAGCTTGCCAACAACGAGTCGGCTTACCGCTCGATAACGCTCTCGTGGTTCCGCCATTCGGTCATGGCTGACCTGCTCAGCGCACTCTCACAGATCGACTGCCGCATCATCATCACCACCGACCACGGCAGTATCCGTGCGTCGAAGCCGGTGAAGATAATCGGCGACCGTAACACGAACACCAACTTGCGCTACAAGCTGGGCAAGAACCTCAACTGCCAATCGAAGGAAGTGTTCGTCATCAAGAACCCACAGGAGGCGCAGCTGCCCGCACCAAACATCAGTACGTCGTACATGTTCGCCACCGGCAGCACATTCTTCGCCTACCCCAACAACTACAACTACTACGTGTCGTACTACAAGGACACGTTCCAGCACGGCGGCATCTCGCTCGAAGAGATGCTCATACCGCTGATAACACTAAAGGGAAGGAAATAAAAAAAGCTGCAAGCAGCTTACTGTTATAATAGAAAAACGAAAAAACTATGGAAATAAAAATCAACTCTCTGGCAGACATCAACGAGGCTGCCAAAACATTTGTCGCGAATATGGGCGACGGCAAGGTGTTCGCCTTCTACGGCAAGATGGGCGCAGGCAAGACTACTTTCGTGAAGGCTGTCTGCGAGTGCTTGGGCGTAGACGACGTAATCACTTCGCCCACGTTCGCCATCGTGAACGAATACACTTCCGCCACAACCGGCGACGCGATATACCACTTCGACTTCTACCGCATAAAGAAGCTCGAAGAGGTGTACGACATGGGCTACGAGGACTACTTCTACAGCGGTTCGCTGTGCTTCCTCGAGTGGCCGGAGCTGATAGAGGACCTGCTGCCTGAGGACGCAACGAAGGTTACTATCGAAGAGATTGCAGACGGTTCGCGCGTGGTGAAGTTCTAAACTATTTGAACGCGACACGGTAGGTGCAGCCGTTCTTCCAGTTGCTGCAGCCGTAAGCCGTCTTACCTTTTATGATTGTACCCTTGCCGCAAACGGGGCAAGTGGTGCCGATTATACTGTCGTCAGCCGACGGCTCGCTTGTTGCGGGTTGCGGTGAGGCGGCAGCTTTTTTTGTTGATGCAGTCGACGACGTTGCTGCAGACTTTGCTGCGGCTTTCTTCGGCGCAGCAGTCTTTTTCTTTTTCGCCTTCTTCAAGTCCTCGTCGGTAGTAATGGTGACACGGCGGTTGCTGTTGTCGCGCAGCACGTCGTACACAATCTCCGTCACCTGTTGCTTCAGCTCGTTGATGAAGTCGGCGGCCTCATACTTCTTGTGCTCTATATCGCGGAGCTTCTTCTCCCAGATGCCGGTCAGCTCGCAACTCTTGAGCAGTTCCTCGTGGATGATATCAATCAGTTCGATACCGGTAGCCGTGGCGATGAGGTTCTTGCGCTCGCGACGTATGTAGTGGCGCTTGAAGAGCGTCTCGATGATGCCAGCACGCGAAGACGGTCGTCCGATGCCGTTCTCCTTCAGCGCAGCACGCAGCGTCTCGTCGTCGACGAACTTGCCGGCGGTCTCCATGGCACGCAGCAGCGTAGCCTCGGTGTAGTACTTCGGCGGTGTGGTCCACTTCTCGGTGAGCGTAGGCGTGTGCGGTCCGCTCTCGCCCTTTACGAATGTGGGCAGAGTGCGCTCCTCGTCCTGCTTGTCGTCGTCTTCGGACGAAGATGGTTGTGAGTTGAGGGGCTGAGATGTTGAGGTGTTGTTGGGTTGAGATGTTGAGGTTTGCTGTTGAGCGTAGATGGTGCGCCATCCTGGCTCTAATATCTCCTTTCCGCTCACCTTGAACTCCACATCCTCCACCTTGCCGAGCACGGTGGTGGTAGAGAACTTGCAGTCGGGATAGAACACAGCGATGAAGCGACGCGCAATGAGGTCGTAGACGTTGCGCTCCATGTCGCTGAGTGCAGACGCAGGCACGCCGGTCGGGATGATGGCGTGGTGGTCGGTCACCTTAGATGTGTCGAAGACACGCTTCGACTTTGGCAACTTCTTGCCGGCAAGCGGCTGTATGTACTGCTCGTAACCGCGCATACCGGTGAGTATGCCGGCACACTTCGGGTAGATGTCGTCGCTCAAGAACTGCGTGTCGACACGAGGATAGGTAGTGAGCTTGCGCTCGTAGAGCGACTGTATGAGATTGAGCGTTGTCTCGGCACTGTATGAGAACTTGCGGTTGCACTCCACCTGCAGCGAGGTGAGGTCGAAGAGGCGCGGAGGAGCCTCGTTGCCGTTCTTCTTCGATACGCCCGTCACCTCGAACGGCTTGTCGGCGATGGTGGCGAACGCCTGCTCGCCCTCCTCCTTCGTCGTGAACTTGCCCTTTGTGGCTGTGAAGAGTGTGTCGCGATAGATAGTGGAGAGCACCCAATAGGGTTCCGGCTCAAACGAGTCGATCTCCTTCTGGCGGTTGACGATGAGCGCGAGCGTAGGCGTCTGCACGCGTCCGATGCTGAGCACCTGTCGGTTCTGTCCGTACTTGAGCGTGTAGAGGCGCGTGGCGTTCATGCCCAGGAGCCAGTCGCCGATGGCGCGGCTCAGTCCGGCTACGTACAGCGGCTGGTACTCACTCTGATCCTTGAGCGAGTTGAAGCCCTCGCGGATAGCCTCGTCGGTCATCGACGATATCCAAAGACGCTTCACCGGACACTTCGCCTGTGCCTTCTGCATCACCCAACGCTGTATCAGCTCACCCTCCTGTCCGGCGTCACCACAGTTGACGATGCAGTCGGCAGCCTGCATGAGACGCTCGATGACGCTGAACTGGCGCTTGATGCCGTCGTCGTCGATGAGCTTGATGCCGAAGCGCGGCGGTATCATCGGCAACGCCGAGAGACTCCAGTGCTTCCAATGCTCGGTGTAGTCGTTGGGCTCTTTCAGCGTGCAGAGGTGGCCGAAGGTCCACGTCACTTGGAAGCCATTGCCCTCCATGTATCCGTTATGGGAGGTTGTGGCACCCAATATGCGGGCTATATCTTTGGCTACGCTTGGTTTCTCGGCTATGCAGACTATCATTTGTTTCTGTTTTTAAAATTAAATACGAAGTGCAAAGTTACTTAAAATTATTGAGTTTCGCACGCCAAGCTCCATATATCTTGCGCAATTACGCAGCGGATACAATCCGCCATATTTCCTCTGGAAGCACGCCCGAGGCGTTGCTTCCGAAAGAAATTTTGGTCTTTTAGCGTTTTTTTTTTACACTAATTAACACTTTTGTGTCCATTTGTATCAATAATCTAAACTATTTAGACTAACTTTGCAGCGTTTGCGTTATGCATACACACAAAAAACAAAGACATATCAAACGCATACTTACAACAACGATAATACTTAGAGAGTTAGAGAGTAATTATAAATTAGTATTCATATAACCCCAAAATGAAGAATAATGAGTAACACAATACATAGCCCACACGAGAACAAACTATTGAAGATGTCAGTATTGCTTGGTGATATCATCATCATCAATCTATTGTACTGGCTGTTTTGTTGCGTTTTAAAATACGACACCAACATCGACGCAATGCGCCAAACGATGGTGGTAGGCTCTATCGTATATTTAGCTTGCACAATGGAGAATGGTGTCGTGCTGCATCATCGCAAGGTGAGCAACCACCAGATTATCATGCGTGTGATGCAGAACTTCTTCGTAGGTGCAATCGGTTGCGTTCTCATGTTCGCCATCGGCGACTTCCAACACATGCCGTTATTCAGAATGATAGAGTTTTGGCTGACTGCATTCGTCGGTGTTTCTATCTTCCGCATCATAACACGTCATGTTGTTGCAGCATGGCGACGTATGCCGAAGCACGCTCACAACGTGGTGTTCGTAGGAAGCAACAGCAACGTGCGTAACATGTTTCGCCAGATGACCACACCAAACGACTTAGGCTTCAACGTGCTGGGCTACTTCGACCACCAACCCAACGAGAAATTCTCCGAGCTATGCACATATCTCGGCACACCGCAGGATATGCCAGAGGTGCTGAAGGAGCACAGCAACGTACACGAATTGTACTGCTGTCTGCCCTCACGCTTCAGCGAGGAAATCCTTGAAGTGATACGCTACTGCGAGCATCACTTCATCCACTTCTATTCGATGCCCAACGTCAGCAACTATCTACACCATCGTATGCACCTCAAAGTGCTGGGCGACGTACCTTACTTGAGTCTCTACAACGAGCCGCTGAGCCTCATCGAGAACCGCTTGATAAAGCGCACGTTCGACTTCGTGGTGTCGCTGACATTCCTCTGCACGCTCTTCCCCATCATACTCGCCGTTGTGGCTATCGTTACGAAGATAACAATGCCAGGACCGTTGTTCTTCCGACAGAAGCGCACCGGACTTAACGGCAAGGAGTTCTACTGCCTGAAGTTCCGCAGCATGAAGGTGAACAAGGATGCCGATACGCTGCAAGCTACGAAGAACGACCCGCGCAAGACGAAGTGGGGCAACATAATGCGTAAGACAAACATCGACGAGCTGCCACAGTTTATCAACGTACTGTTAGGACAGATGAGTATCGTGGGTCCACGCCCGCACATGGTGAAGCACACCGACGACTACTCGAAGCTCATCGACAACTACATGGTGCGCCACTACATCAAGCCTGGCATCACCGGTTGGAGCCAGGTGAACGGCTTCAGAGGCGAGACAAAATACCTCTCGCAGATGGAGGGACGCGTGGCTGGCGACATCTGGTACTTGGAGCATTGGAGCGTATGGCTCGACATATATATAATGTATAAGACCGTGGCTAACGTCATCGTTGGCGATAAGCAGGCGTTTTAAGATATGAAAGGCACACCCAGCGGTGTGCCTTTTTTGTTGGCGTAACGAAAATGTAACAGTTTAGTAGTACGTGTGAATACAATTATATATAACTTTGCAAGCAGAACAAAGATATAGCAGTTATGAAACAAAACCAGAAAATCCTCGTTGTTGACGACGAGCAGGACTTGCTCGAAATCCTCAAGTTCAATCTCGAAACAGAAGGCTACGAGGTGCAGACCGCCACATCAGCCGAAGAGGCACAGACGCTCGACATAGCATCGTTCGACCTGCTGCTGCTCGACGTGATGATGAGCGGCATGTCGGGGTTCGCCCTCGCCCGACTGCTGAAGGACGACCCACAGACAGCCCGCGTGCCTATTATCTTCCTCACCGCCCGCGACACAGAGAACGACACCGTGACGGGATTTAACCTCGGTGCCGACGACTATATATCGAAGCCATTCTCGCTGCGCGAGGTGATGGTGCGCGTGCGTGCCGTGTTGCGTCGCACAACCACTGAGAACGAGGAGGAAGAGGCGCACCTCATCACCTACCAAGGCATCGTGATGAACCTCGACAAGAAGACCGTAGCCATCGACGGCGAGGAGATAGCGTTCACGAAGACCGAGTTCGAACTGCTCCACCTGCTGCTCGACGAGCGCGGACGCGTGTTCTCGCGTCAGGAACTCATCGACCGCGTATGGCCGAAGGACGTGCTGGTGCTCGACCGCACCGTGGACGTGAACATCACACGACTGCGCAAGAAGATAGGCCGCTTCGCGAAGTGCATCGTCACGCGCCTCGGTTTCGGCTACTACTTCGACGCATAGGAGGGTATGGCATCCTACCTACTACAAACCACCTGCGTGGGTATGGCAAGATGCCATACCCTCCTACCTACTACAAACCACCTGCGTGGGTATGGCAGGATGCCATACCCTCCTACCTACTACAAAACAACCTGCGTGGGTATGGCAGGATACCATACCCTCCTACCTACTACAAACCACCTGCGTGGGTATGGCAGGATGCCATACCCTCCTAAATTACTAATTATGAAGATATCTGTCGGCAAAAAACTATACCTCAGCATCCTCTCGGTGTTCCTTGTGTTCGCCGTGGCGTTCATCGTGTTCCAGCAGGAGCGCGAGAAACAGTTCAAGATTGACACGCTCAACCTGAAGCTGCAGGACTACAACTCGCGCATGGAGGAGTATCTGCGCCTCTTCCCCGACTTCTCCGAGGAGGCGCTCGACCGCTATGTAGAAACTCACTACATACAGAATATACGCGTGACATTGATACGCGCCAACGGCGATGTGCTCTACGACAGCAAGCTGAAGGACTACTCGCACATCAACAACCACTCTACACGCCCGGAGATAGCATCGGCACTGAAGCACGGAGCCGGTTCGACCGTCGACCGCAATAGCGAGACCGTACACGGCGACTTCTTCTACTCTGCCACCTACTTTCCCAAGCAGCAGCTCATCATACGCTCCGCCCTGCCCTACACGAGCGACCTCGCACGCTCGCTGCAAGCCGACCAGCACTACATCTGGTTCGCCATAGGAGCCATACTGCTGCTCACCATTATACTCTACCGCTTCATCAGCCGACTGAGCGACAACATCACGACGCTGCGCACGTTCGCCTCAAGAGCCGACCACAACGAGTCGCTCGAAACGGAAGACCTCGCCGTGTTCCCCAACGACGAGTTGGGCGAGATAGCCGAGCGCATCATCAAGATGTACAAGCGATTGCAGACTACACGCCGCGAGCAGGACGTGCTGAAACGACAGCTCACGCAGAACATCGCACACGAGCTGAAGACGCCCGTGGCAAGCATACAGGGCTATCTGGAGACCATACTCGAGAACCCGAACATCAACGACAGCACACGCGAGCAGTTTCTGCAGCGTAGCTACGCACAGAGCCAACGCCTCACCTCGCTGCTGCAGGACATCTCTACGCTCAACCGCATGGACGACGCACCGGAGATGATGAGCGAGGAGAACGTGAACATATCGGACATCGTATCGAACATACAGAAGGAGACGGCACTGCAACTGCAGCAGAAGGAGATGAAGTTCTGCAACCGCTTGCAGCCGAACATCGTGGTGCGCGGCAGCACGAGTCTGCTCTACAGCGTGTTCCGCAACCTCACCGACAACGCCATCGCCTACGCCGGTGTGGGCACAACGATAACCATAGACGCAGAGTTAAGCTCCGACGAGCTGTTCGACGACCACCGCAAGTGGCACTTCACCTTCTCCGACAACGGCGTGGGCGTGCCATCGGAGCATCTGCCACGCATCTTCGAACGCTTCTACCGCGTGGACAAAGGACGCTCGCGCAAGATGGGCGGCACCGGACTCGGGCTCGCCATCGTGAAGAACGCCGTACTGTTGCACGGCGGAACTATCAGCGCACACAACAACGAGGAGGGAGGACTTAGATTCGAGTTCACACTCAGAGCTTAAACCATCCGCATCGACCGTTGCAGACATCCGCATCGACCGTTGCAGACATCCGCGTCGACCGTTGCAGACATCCGCGTCGACCGATGCAGACATCTGCGTCGACCGATGCGGATGCTCTGCCCTTTACCTACACACTCGAGAATATTCACAATCTATCTATCAAATAATCAAAATAACCATGCAAACATGCGCTCATTTTGCTAAAAAGTCGTAACTTTGCAGACAACAAAATGTTTTTCATCCAAAACAATATACAAGCAGTATGATTCTATTTTTCATGACTCCAAGCAAGAGCGTGATTGCTACAGCAGCAGATCACAAGCTCTCACAAGACGAGATCAATGAACTGTGTTGGCTTTACGGCGGTGCCACTCTCATCGAGGGTGAGACTGTCGAGGGCTTCTTTGTGGGTCCACGCCGCGAAATGATTACTCCATGGAGTACGAATGCCGTAGAGATAACTCAGAATATGAGCCTCCACGGCATTTCGCGTATTGAGGAGTACTTCCCCGTAAGCTCGAAAGATGCCGACCACGACCCTATGTTGCAGCGCATGTACGAGGGTCTCGACCAAGACATCTTCACAGTGAACCACGAGCCGGAACCAATCAAGCGCGTGGAGAACATAGAAGAATACAACGAGCAGGAGGGTCTGGCACTCTCAGCCGAGGAGATTGAGTATCTGCACAAGATAGAGAAAGAGCTGGGCCGCCCGTTGACAGACTCTGAAATCTTCGGTTTCGCACAGATCAACTCAGAACACTGCCGCCACAAGATCTTCGGCGGTACGTTCATCATCGACGGCAAGGAGATGGAGTCGTCGCTGTTCGCTATGATTAAGCAGACAACAAAGGAGAACCCCAACAAGATTCTCTCTGCATATAAAGACAATGTGGCTTTCGCGCAGGGTCCGGTTGTGGAGCAGTTCGCACCGCACGACCAGTCGACATCCGACTACTTCCAGGTGAAGGACATCGAGAGCGTTATCTCGCTGAAGGCAGAGACACACAACTTCCCGACTACCGTGGAGCCGTTCAACGGCGCAGCTACCGGTACGGGTGGCGAGATTCGCGACCGTATGGGTGGCGGTGTAGGCTCATGGCCTATCGCCGGAACAGCCGTGTACATGACAGCCTATCCGCGTCTTAAGGACGACGACAACCTCACACGCGACTGGGAGGACATCATGCCCGTACGCAAGTGGTTGTATCAGACACCTGAGCAGATTCTCATCAAGGCTTCTAACGGTGCGTCAGACTTCGGCAACAAGTTCGGTCAGCCGCTCATCACCGGTTCGGTGCTCACCTTCGAGCATCAGGAAGGCGCAGAGAAGTACGCTTACGACAAGGTAATCATGCTCGCCGGCGGCGTAGGCTACGGCACAAAGCGCGACTGTCTGAAGAAGGAGCCACAGAAGGGCAACAAGGTTGTCGTAGTAGGCGGCGACAACTATCGCATCGGCTTGGGTGGCGGTTCGGTATCTTCTGTTGACACAGGTCGCTACTCTAACGGCATCGAGCTGAACGCCGTGCAGCGTGCCAACCCCGAGATGCAGAAGCGTGCGTACAACCTCGTTCGCGCTCTGTGCGAGGAGGATGTAAACCCGGTGGTTTCTATCCACGACCACGGCTCTGCTGGTCACCTCAACTGTCTCTCGGAGCTTGTAGAGGAGTGCGGTGGCGAAATCGATATGAGCAAGCTGCCAATCGGCGACAAGACACTGTCTGCAAAGGAAATCATCGCCAACGAGAGCCAGGAGCGCATGGGCTTGCTCATCGACGAGAAGCACATCGACCACGTACGTCGCATCGCAGAGCGCGAGCGTGCTCCGCTGTACGTAGTGGGCGAGACAACCGGCGACGCCCACTTCTCGTTCAAGCAGGGCGACGGCGTGAAGCCTTTCGACCTCGACGTGGCTCAGATGTTCGGTCACTCGCCGAAGACCATCATGCGCGACGAGACCGTAGAGCGCCACTACCGCGACGCAGAATATACACACGAAGAGACTTCGGAGAACGGCAAGGACGACCTTCTCGACAAATACGTAAGCCGCGTGCTGCAGCTTGAAGCTGTGGCTTGTAAGGACTGGTTGACAAACAAGGTGGACCGCTCCGTAACCGGTAAGATAGCACGCCAGCAGTGTCAGGGCGAGATTCAGTTGCCGCTCTCAGACTGTGGTGTTGTAGCACTCGACTACCGCGGCAAGAAGGGTATCGCTACGGCTCTCGGACACGCTCCGCAGGCTGGTTTGGCATCACCCGAGGCAGGTTCTGTGCTCTCTGTAGCAGAGGCTCTGACCAACATCGTTTGGGCACCGCTCGCAGACGGACTCAACAGCCTTTCGCTCTCTGCCAACTGGATGTGGCCATGCCGCTCACAGAAGGGCGAGGACGCTCGTCTGTACAGTGCCGTGAAGGCTCTCAGCGAGTTCTGCCTGGCTCTGAAGGTGAACGTACCGACCGGTAAGGACTCACTCTCACTCACCCAGCAGTACCCGAACGGCGAGAAGATCATCGCTCCGGGCACAGTAATCGTGAGCGCAGGCGGCGAGGTATCGGACATCCGCAAGGTTGTTTCGCCGGTACTCGTGAACGACAAGAACTCATCACTCTACCATATCGACTTCTCGTTCGACGAGCAGCGACTCGGCGGTAGCGCATTCGCACAGAGCCTCGGCTTCGTTGGCGACGACGTACCGACCGTGAAGAACCCGGAATACTTCGCCGACTGCTTCAACGCGGTTCAGGAGATGATAGAGAAGGGTTGGATTATGGCAGGTCACGACATCTCTGCAGGCGGTCTGATCACTACATTGCTCGAGATGTGCTTCGCAAACAAGGAAGGCGGTATGCACGTCAACCTCCACAACCTTGCCGGCAACGACATCATCAAGATGCTGCTTGCCGAGAACCCGGGCGTTGTTGTTCAGGTTTCGGACAAGTACAAGGAGGAGTTCAAGGAGTACATGGAGGAGAACGGTATCGGCTACGCAAAGATTGGCTACCCCACTCCGACAGAACGCACCATCGTCATCAAGAAGGACGAGTACACACACACATTCGACATCGACGCACTGCGCGACACATGGTACAAGACATCGTACCTGCTCGACCGCGACCAGAGCTTCAACGGATGCGCAGCAAAGCGCCGCGACAACTACAAGAAGCAGCCGGTTGAAATGCAGTTCCACCCGTCGTTCAAGGGCTCGCTCGAGAGCTACGGCATCTCGGCTGACCGCCGCACACCGTCGGGCATCAAGGCTGCAATCATCCGCGAGAAGGGTACGAACGGCGAGCGCGAGATGGCTTACTCGCTCTACCTCGCAGGCTTCGACGTGAAGGACGTGATGATGACCGACCTTATCACCGGTCGCGAGACACTTGAGGACGTAAACATGATTGTCTTCTGCGGTGGTTTCTCCAACTCTGACGTTCTCGGTTCGGCTAAGGGCTGGGCAGGCGCATTCCTCTACAACCCGAAGGCTAAGGAGGCGCTCGACAAGTTCTATGCTCGCAAGGACACTCTCTCGCTCGGTATCTGCAACGGCTGCCAGCTCATGGTTGAGCTGAACCTCATCAACCCCGACCACGAGAAGCGCACACGTATGCTGCACAACGACTCGCACAAGTTCGAGAGCAACTTCCTCGGTGTTGAAATTCCGCAGAACAAGAGCGTGATGTTCTCATCGCTCAGCGGCGACAAACTCGGCATCTGGGTGGCTCACGGCGAGGGCAAGTTCTCGCTGCCTGAGTCAGAGGACAAGTACAACGTGGTGGCTCGCTACAACTACGCTGAGTATCCGGGCAACCCGAACGGTTCCGACTACAACGTGGCTGGTATCTGCTCGGCTGACGGACGCCACTTGGCAATGATGCCGCACTTGGAGCGTGCCATCTTCCCATGGCAGAACGCTTGGTACCCGGCTGACCGTCGCCAGGACGACGTGACTCCGTGGATTGAGGCATTCGTAAACGCACGCCAGTGGATTGAGAAGCAGTAACGACAACTCTTCTATACAACAACGTTTCGCAACCGCGAAACATAAAAAACTCCCACAGAATTAGCGAAATTCTGTGGGAGTTTGCTTTAAATAATGTACCTTTGCAGACGACAGAAGTGCACGCTTCGGGCATAACGCCCGAAAGACACTTCACAGAACTAACAATAAAGGCGATTTCATAGCAAAACAGTATGCAGAACTTTTACTTAGCAGCGTTCCGCGTGTTCTTCAAGATAGGCATCTTCACGCTCGGCGGTGGCTACGCAATGATACCACAGATAGAGGCAGAAGTGGTGAACAAGCACAAATGGATGACGCGCGAGGAGTTTCTCGACCTTATCGCCGTGGCGCAATCGTGCCCGGGCGCATTGGCAGTGAACATGAGTGTGTTCATCGGTTATCGTATGCGCAAGCTCGCCGGAGCCATCTGCGCTACGCTCGGTGTCACCCTCCCCTCGTTCCTTATCATCCTGCTCATCGCAATGTTCTTCCACCAGTTCCAGGATAACGCTGTGGTTGCATCGGCATTCAACGGCATACGCCCTGCGGTGGTGGCTCTGATTGCCGCCCCCGTGTTCACACTGGCAAAGTCGGCACGCATCGCCCTCACCAACTGCTGGATACCCGTAGGCAGCGCACTGCTGATATGGCTCCTGGGCGTAAACCCTATCTACGTGCTCGTAGTGGCAGGAATGTGCGGCTACCTGTACGGCATCCTAATCAAACCAACAGAATAGTAAATATTGAGTTATTCAATGGTGAATTCAAAACTCAAAATTCAAAATTCAACAATGATATACCTCCAGCTATTTCTTACGTTCTTCCAGATCGGACTCTTCGGATTCGGTGGCGGCTACGGCATGTTGTCGCTCATACAGAACCAGACGGTGTACAACCATGCGTGGCTCACAGCACCCGAGTTCACGAACATCGTGGCTATAAGCCAGATGACACCAGGTCCGATAAGTATCAACGCAGCTACATACTGCGGATACACCGCCATACACAAAGCCGGCATGGGCGAATGGGCATCCATCTTGGGTAGCGCAACAGCGACGTGCGCCCTCGTGCTGCCGTCGTTCATACTGATGATTCTCATCTGCCGTGTATTTATGAAGTACATGAACACGCCGACGGTGCAGAACATCATGTCGGGTCTGCGCCCTGCCGTGGTAGGACTAATTGCAGCAGCAGCCCTTCTGCTTATGACCCCCGAGAACTTCTCGTCGCCAACCATCAACCCGTGGCACTTCTGGGTGAGCATCGCCATCTTCGTAGCAACATTCGTAGGCACGAAGTTCGTGAAGATAAACCCGATGAAGATGATAAGCTGGGCTGCGTTCGCAGGACTCATGCTGCTGTATTAAGTATGGCTCAGTTGAGAGTTGAAAGTTGAAAGTTGAGAGTTATGATTACCTTTTTATTTATTATCGCTGTTTGGGCCAACCTACTTTATAACTAAGATTGGAATTGGTAAACTAAAAGCTTTAAGAACATCTTGTAGATAACAATACATATCATAACTCTCAACTCTCAATTCTAAACTCTCAATTTCCAACTCTCAATTCTCAACTTTCAACTAATAAAAAATGGGATTGGATGCAGCTGCATCCAATCCCATTTTTTATTAATATTCCGCTTCGTTCGCCAAGTGCCACGTGGTGAGGTACGACGCACGGGTGATGTCCGTCAGTTTCGGATAGTTCACCGTATCAGCCTCATCCGAGGGGAAATTGTAGTTGGGCTGACCGCCGGTGTGATACCACACTATAGGCACGCCCTTCAAGTGGAACGACTGTTGGTCGCTGCCACCGACGGGATTGTCCCAAGCACGGTAGTCGGGGTCGAAGCAGAAGTTGTGCTTCGCCATGTCTGCCTTAAGCCACTCGCCAAACTTCGGATGTGCAGCCGTGAAGAAATACATGAGGTAGCGACTGTCCGTACCGCTGCCCACCATGTCGAAATTAAGGTAGCCCTTCACGTTCTGCATGTCCTTATAGTTGTCGGTGAAGTAGCGCGAGCCGAGCAGTCCGAACTCCTCGCCGTCCCAGAATGCGAACACGATAGTACGCTCCGGCGTTGCGCCACTCGCTACGAAAGCCTTCATTATCTGCAGCACTGCAGCCACGCCCGACGCATTGTCGTCGGCTCCGTTGTATATCTTGTCGCCTTCGAGGTCGCTGTACACGCCCTCATGGTCGAGGTGTGCACCCACAACAACCATTTCATCGGTCTTCTTGCCCGGCAGCACCGCGAGCACATTGCTAAGGTGCATCGTGCGGTGCACCTGCTTCTTTATCTCCGCAATAGAGTCAGCCTCAACGAAGTAGCGCACACCGCTCTTTAGCTTCTGCACAGCGCAAGCCTCGAAAGGCTGCTCATACGAGTCGAAGAAAGGCTTCAAGCCAGCCTGGCGCATCTGCGAGATGATATACTGCTTGGCGATGCGCGAGCCATGCTCGCCTGCACGACGTCCCTCCAAGAGGTCGTCGGCGAGGAAATACACATGCGCACGAGCCGCATCCTCAGTGATGGAACGCAAGCCGGCATCACACTGCGCAGCCAACTGTTTCTCCACTTTTGCCGACTTCTTCTGAGCGGCTTCAACAGTAGTCGCACCGCTAAGAACGATAGCAGCCGACAACAATAGTTTATTTATCATATTCGAGTATTATACCGTTAGTCAATAATAAAGTTTAAACCAATGCAAAAGTAACGAAAAAACATAAGAATACCTCATCAAGAGTGGATAATTTATGGATTATTTGTTGTAACTTTGCACGTAAATAGGAAACATTATTTTAACATAATAACATACACAGAATTATGGCAAAGAAAGCTTTATTGATGATCCTCGACGGATGGGGCATCGGCAAACATGGCAAAGGTGACGTTATCTACAACACACCGACTCCGTATCTCGACTACCTTACAGCAGTGAGCGCACACTCACAGCTCCTCGCATGCGGCGAAGACGTAGGTCTGCCGGAGGGTCAGATGGGTAACTCTGAGGTTGGCCACTTGAATATCGGCGCTGGCCGTATCGTTTACCAGGACCTCGTTAAGATTAACCGCGCTTGCAAGGACGGCTCTATCCTCCAGAACAAGGAGATCGTTAAGGCTTACAGCTACGCTAAGGAGAACGGCAAGAAGCTCCACCTCATGGGCCTCACCTCTACCGGCGGCGTACACTCTTCTCTCGACCACCTCTTCAAGTTCATCGAGATTGGCAAGGAGTACGGCTTGAACGACGTTTACGTACACTGCTTCATGGACGGCCGCGACACCGACCCGAAGTCGGGCAAGGGCTTCATTGAGCAGGTTCAGGAGTGCTGCGACAAGAACGGTGCGCACATAGCAAGCATCGTAGGCCGCTTCTATGCAATGGACCGCGACAAGCGTTGGGAGCGCGTAAAGGAAGCTTACGACCTGCTCGTTGAGGGCAAGGGCAAGCAGTCGGACGACATGGTGAAGGCAATGCAGGAGAGCTACGACGAGGGCGTAACCGACGAGTTCGTTCTTCCTATCAACAACTCTACCGTTAACGGCAAGATCGAGGAAGGCGACGTTGTCATCTTCATCAACTACCGCAACGACCGCGCCAAGGAGCTCACCGAGGTGCTCACACAGAAGGAGCACGAGGAGGCTGGTATGCACACTATCAAGGGTCTGCAGTACTTCTGCATGACTCCGTACGACGCATCGTTCACCGGCGTTAACATCCTCTTCCCGAAGGAGAACGTAGCAAACACTCTCGGCGAGTATCTCTCTGCTCAGGGCAAGCGTCAACTTCACACTGCAGAGACAGAGAAGTACGCTCACGTAACATTCTTCTTCAACGGTGGCCGCGAGACTCCGTACGAGGGCGAGGACCGCATCCTTGTTCCGTCGCCGAAGGTTGCTACATACGACCTGAAGCCGGAGATGAGCGCATACGAGGTGAAAGACAAGCTGGTTGGTGCTATCAACACTCAGGAGTACGACTTCATCGTTGTCAACTTCGCTAACGGCGACATGGTTGGCCACACCGGTATCTACAACGCTATCGCTAAGGCTGTTCACGCTATCGACAACTGCGTTAAGGACGTAGTAGAGACAGCTAAGGCTAACGACTACGAGGTTATCATCATCGCTGACCACGGCAACGCTGACAACGCTATCAACGAGGACGAGACTCCTAACACAGCTCACTCGCTCAACCCGGTTCCGTTCATCTACGTAACCAACAACAACTCGGCTACCGTTAAGGACGGACGCCTCGCTGACGTGGCTCCTTCTATCCTCCACATCATGGGTCTGGAGAAGCCAGAGGAGATGACTGGCGAGAACCTTATCTGCGACTAAGCAGTAAATAGTTGAGAGTTCAGAATTGAGAGTTGAGAGTTATGATTAGCTTTTCTGATTCTATTTTGATTTAGGATTGGAGCTAATTAATACTTACAAATAACGCAAAACGCGCGCAACCATTCAGTTGCGCGCGTTTTTTGTTATTATGTAACTTAGGAGGATGCGTGGTTATTGTTATAGCAAGATGCGTGGTTATAGCAAGAGCATGGTTATAGCAAGAGCATGGTTATAACAAGAGCGTGGTTATAACAAGAACGTGGTTATAACAAGAACGTGGTTATAACAAGAACGTGGTTATGGCAGGATGCCATAACCTCCTATGCGTTATACCATCAGAACTTCTTTCCAAATACGATACTTATGAATGTCTTTGCGAGCACGGTGAAGTCGAACCAAAGCGACTGGTGCTCAAGATAATAAAGGTCGAGTTCGAGGCGACGCAACATCTTCTCAATGGTGTCGGTGTAGCCGTTGTAGAGCGTGGCATACGACGTGACGCCTGGGCGGATAGCATAGAGCTGCTCATAGCGCGGGTCGCGCTCCATAATCTGGTCGATGTAGAATTTGCGTTCGGGACGATAACCGATGAACGCCATATCGCCACGCACTACATTCCACAACTGCGGCAGCTCATCGAGATGATGGGCACGCAAGAACCGACCCACACGCGTGAGGCGCGGGTCGTTCAAAGCTCCTTCGAGCAACAACTGCGGTCCGTCTTTCTCGGCGTCGCGCGTCATGCTGCGGAACTTATATATGTAGAATGGCTTGCCGTGCAACCCAATGCGCTCCTGCCGATATATCGTTGGCGCACCGTCTTCGAGCCAAATGGCAACGATGCAAATCAAAAATAACGGCGCAAAGACAACGAGGCACACAGCAGCTATTATGAAGTCGAGAACTCTTTTCATCTGTTATGTCTACGTATGCGATAGTCCGAAAAGCCATGAAAACGTTTTCATGTGCATCATATTATATGGTATGATATTACGAATGTGCCGGACATCTTTGCAAAGGTACTCCTAAAATTGCAGAATAGAGAATTATATGCAGAGTATTTCACGTTGTGAAACACTTGTTAACTATTCGGGTTAATGCGAAGGAGAGAAAGGAATAGAAAAAGGGCATATAATAAAGGCTACGGCAAGAATGCCGTAGCCTCCTATAGTGTTTGTACTAAAAGCCGCTTAGAGCTGTGCAAGCTCTACAACCTTGTCTACGGCAGCAGAGAGTCCGTCGACGTTCTTGCCGCCAGCCTGAGCGAAGTGAGGCTGACCGCCGCCACCGCCCTGGATGAGCTTGGCTGCCTCGCGCACCATCTGACCAGCGTTGAGCGAATGGTCCTTCACGAGGTCGTCGCTCATGCAGACGTTGAGCATCGGTTTCTCGTGAGCTACCGAGCCTACAACGGCGAGCAGGTTAGCCGGAACAGCCTGGCGCAGCTTGAACATGAGATCCTTGGCAGCAGCCGGTTCCAGTGGGAGGACAGCAGTGATGACCTTCACGCCGTTCACCTCGCGTGCCTTAGCGATGAGGTCGTTCTTTGTGCGCTCTACGGCAGCAGCCTGGAACTGCTCGATGTTCTTCTTCATAGCGTCGTGCTCCTCGATGTACTTGCCGATAACGCCCTGCAGGTCCTTTGCGTTGTTGAACAGACCGCGGATAGCCTTCAGCATGTCCTCGATATCGTACATCAGTTCCTCACACTCCTTGCCGGTCTTTGCCTCGATGCGGCGGATGCCGGCAGCTACGCTGCTCTCAGAGATGATCTTGAACATACCGATGCGACCTGTCGACTGTGCGTGGATACCGCCGCAGAACTCGCAGCTCGGACCGAAGCGCACTACGCGCACCTTGTCGCCGTACTTCTCGCCGAAGAGGGCGATAGCGCCGAGCTTCTTAGCCTCCTCGAACGGAGTGTCGCGGTGCTCGTCGAGTGGCAGGTCCTGACGGATGAGGTCGTTGACGAGACGCTCTACCTTGCGTAGTTCCTCGTCAGTCACCTTGGTGAAGTGAGAGAAGTCGAAGCGCAGCGTTGTGGGCGATACGAATGAGCCCTTCTGCTCTACGTGGTCGCCGAGCACCTGCTTCAGAGCGTAGTCGAGCAAGTGGGTAGCGGTGTGGTTGGCAGCCGAGCCCTCGCGAGCGTCTACGTCTACGCAAGCCATGAAATCGGCCTCCGGGTTCTTCGGCAGAGCCTTCACGATGTGCACCGACTGTCCGTTCTCGCGCTTTGTGTCGGTGATTGTAACGGTCTCGTCCTCGCTAACGAGCACGCCGGTATCGCCTACCTGACCGCCCATCTCGCCGTAGAACGGCGTGTTGTCGAGCACGAGCTCGAAGTATGTATTCTTCTTCTGTGTCACCTTGCGATAGCGCAGGATGTGGCACTCGTATTCGGTGAAGTCGTAGCCGACGAACTGCTGTTCGCCCTCGCGCAGGATTACCCAGTCGGAGTTCTCAACAGTGGCAGCGTTGCGTGCGCGGTCCTTCTGCTTCTGCATCTCGGCGTCGAACTCGTCTGCGGCAACGGTGAATCCGTTCTCGCGGCAGATGAGCTCGGTGAGGTCGAGCGGGAAACCGTATGTGTCGAACAGGCGGAATGCCTGCACACCGTCAAGCTCTGTCTTGCCCTGCTTCTTCAGTTCGTCCATAGCCGAGTTGAGCATGTTGATGCCCTTCTCGAGAGTGCGCAGGAACGAGTCTTCCTCCTCCTTGATAACGTGGAGGATGAGGTCGTGCTGAGCCTTCAGCTCGGGGAACGCCTCGCCCATCTCGCGTGTGAGCACGGGGATGAGTTTGTAGAGGAAACCCTCCTTCTGTCCGAGGAAGGTGTATGCGTAGCGCACTGCACGGCGCAGGATGCGACGGATTACGTAGCCTGCCTTAGCGTTAGAAGGCAGCTGACCGTCGGCGATAGAGAACGCTACGGCACGCAGGTGGTCGGCGCAGACGCGCATAGCCACGTCGGTCTCCTCCTTATCGCCGTACTTCATGCCGGTGATAGCTTCCTCTTCCTTGATGATAGGCTGGAAGATATCGGTGTCGTAGTTGGAGTGCTTGCCCTGCATGGCGCGTACGAGGCGTTCAAAACCCATACCCGTATCGATAACGTGCATCGGCAGCGGAACGAGCGAGCCGTTAGCCTTGCGCTCGTACTGCATGAACACGATGTTCCAGATCTCGATAACCTGCGGGTCGTCCTTGTTCACGAGTTCGCGTCCGGGCACCTTTGCCTTCTCCTCCGGTGTGCGCGAGTCGAGGTGAATCTCCGAGCACGGACCGCAAGGACCCGTATCGCCCATTTCCCAGAAGTTGTCGTGCTTGTTGCCGTTGATGATGTGGTCGGCGGGCACGTGCTTCGCCCAATATGATGCAGCCTCGTCGTCACGGGCGAGTCCTTCTTCCTCCGAACCCTCGAAAACGGTCACGTAGAGGTCGGCGGGGTTGAGCTTCAATACGTCTACGAGGTACTCCCAAGCGTAGTCGATGGCGCCTTCCTTGAAGTAGTCGCCGAACGACCAGTTGCCGAGCATCTCGAACATGGTATGGTGGTATGTGTCGTGACCTACTTCCTCGAGGTCGTTGTGCTTGCCGCTCACGCGAAGGCACTTCTGTGTGTCGGCACGGCGGCGCGGTTCGGGCTCGCGTGTGCCGAGGATGATGTCCTTCCACTGGTTCATACCAGCGTTTGTAAACATCAATGTTGGGTCATCCTTGATTACCATCGGCGCACTCGGCACGATGGTGTGTCCTTTCGACTCGAAGAACTTCTTGAACGAGTCGCGGATTTCGTTAGCTGTCATCATATTATATAATATTGTCGTTTTGTTTTTTAATTTCTTTCTAAAACGTTTGCAAAGGTACTTTGTTTTGGTTACTTTTGCAAATAAATTGCAAATAATATGGCATTGAATACCAATAAGAACGTGAAGTTGTACTACTCCATTAAGGAGGTGGCTGCTATGTTCGACATACGAGAGAGCACGCTGCGTTTTTGGGAGACGGAGTTTCCGCATCTGAAGCCCAAGACCGTGGGACAGAACGTGCGCCAGTACACGGAGAAGGACATCGAGCAAATTCGTGTGATACACAACCTTGTGAAGGTGCGCGGCTTCAAGCTATCAGCAGCACGCAAGATGCTCAACAAGAACCGCACGGGCGTGGACAAGAGTTCGGATATTCTTGCCACACTAATCAGCGTGCGCGACGAGTTGAAGGAGCTGAAGAAGCAACTCGACAGCATGGTTTAAGTCGTGTAAAACGTGATGTTTCGGAACGTAAAACTACTACAACCATTAGCGGACAGCGGACGCAATCTGATCGGGTGGCGTTCGAAATCTGATCGGGTGGCGTTCGAAATCTGATCGGGTGGCGTTCGGTGCACGATGACAATCGCTGAACTTTCACCCCGCACAACCAAGCCATTTACCCTAAAAACCAAGCCATTTACACCGTTAATTTATAAACTAAATCTACAATAAAACAATGAGAAAATTCTTCCTATTGTCTGCCGCTACGCTCCTCTCTGCCGTAGTTTCAGCGCAGACCGTAGCACGTATGGACGACCTAAAACCTGAACAGAAGTCGATGGCTGTAAGCCTCAAGCTCACAGGCGAACTGTCAACGACGGGCAACAGCGACTACCGCCAGTTGCGCGACCTTTGTTTCCAGATGCGCTCCGTAGACCTCAGCGAGGCACAGAGCACCGCAATCCCTAACAACGCATTCCACTCGCGCCACCAACTCGAACAGATTACGCTGCCAACAGCAGCGAAGTCAATCGGCTCGCAGGCGTTCTTCGCGTGCGACAAGTTGGGCAAGATAACCATTCCGACTGGCGTTGAGAGCATCGGTGCAGCAGCGTTCTCGGGCTGCACGACACTGGAGGAGATAACAATAAAGGGTGCTCCGCAGATTGCCGAGTATGCTTTCGCACGACTCGCGGGGCTGAAGACCGTGCGCGTCAACTCGAAGGTGCCACCAAAGGCTGACGCTACGGCGTTCTACGGACTCAACCGCCAGAACGTGAAGCTCATCGTGCCGAAGGGCAGCGAAAAACTCTACCGCAAGGCTGCGGGCTGGAGCCTCTTTTTCAGCGACGCTAAGGAGCCGTATCAGGTGAGCAAGCCAGCCGACTGCCTCGTGCCGTTCCCCGTAGAACTGAAGATGCTGAAGGGCGCCGACCTTAAGGTGAAAACCGCCTGGAACATCGTGGCTGCCGACGGACTTGCCAATGAGGCTACGCAAGCGCGACGCGTGCTAACAGAGCGCATCGGCAACATCGTGAATAGTCGTCAGCGTGGCACACAGATTACGCTGGCACTCGACAACTCGCTCAGCGACGACGAGGCATACACGCTCGCTATCAACACGAAGGGCGTGACGGCGAAGGGCAAGACAGCACGTGGTGTGTTCTACGCGCTCATGACGCTCGACCAACTGCTGCGCGGCAACGGCTCTACAGAGTGTGCCGACGCTATCCCTGCGCTGTTCATCAGCGACAAACCACGCACACATGTTCGCGAACTGATGGTTGACCCTGCACGTACGTTCATACCGTTCGAAGACCTGAAGGCGTTCGTGCCGGAGATGGCGCGCTACAAACTCAACGCCATGCACCTCCATCTGGTTGACGACCAGGCGTGGCGCATCGAGATAAAGAAATATCCGCAGCTCACAGCGCAGGCTTCGTCGCGTTGGGGTCAGGACGACATACAGATGCCGTACAAGGGATACTATACACAGGAGCAGATGCGCGAACTCGTGAAGCTGGGTGCTGAGTATCACGTAGACATCGTGCCGGAGATTGAGATGCCTGGACACGAGGTGGCTGCCATCAGCGTGTTCCCCGAACTCACTTGTCACCAGCGTCAGGTGCCGGTGCGCACCACTTGCGGCGTGTCTAACGAACTGCTCTGCCCTGGCAACGACTTCACATACGAGTTCCTTAGCAATGTGTTCAAGGAGATTGTGGACATATTCCCGTCAAAGTACATACACCTCGGTGGCGACGAGGCTGGCAACCCGGCACTCGACTGCTGGACCGACTGCCCGAAGTGTCAGGCACTGAAGCAGAAGCTCGGCATCAAGACCACCGACCGCTCTGAGAACTGGCGTCTGCAGGGCTACTTGTTCGACCGCATGATAGAACTGCTGCGCGACAAGTACGGCAAGACGCCGATGTTCTGGTACGAGTCTGACTTCAAGGAGATTCAACCAGGTTGCGTAACCTTCGCATGGCGCAGCGGACAGACGCAGGAGGCACTCGACGCTGCCGTGCGCAACAATGCTCGCATCATGCTCTGCCCTGGCGAGCACTGCTACTTCGACTACCCAATGTCGAAGGGCGACATGCCGGAGGTGAACTGGGGTATGCCTGCAACAACCTTGCAGGATGCCTACTCGCTCGACCCGGCGTGGGGTATGGACGAGAAGTTTGAACAGAACAACCTCTTCGGCGTGGCTGGCACACTCTGGAGCGAGTGCATCCCTACCGTTGAGCGCATCTACTACCAGGCTTACCCACGCGCCATCGCTCTCGCCGAAGCCGGCTGGACAAAGCAGCAGAACCGCTCATGGGAAGGCTTCCTCACCCGCTTGAAGCCAACAATGAAGGACATGATGCGCCGTGGCATCACATGCTCGCTCGAAGTGAACGGCGAGAAGTAGGTCACGAAAGTACACTTTGAATGCCTTCTCTGGCAAAACGCATAAAACAAAAAAAATCCGCAATGCTAATCAACAAGCATTGCGGATTTTATATTTATAATATCTGTAACACCTCTTTGAGGTCTTCAATCTTCTTTAGCTCATCCATGATGACGCTAACCTCGCTGCGATCGTGAACGCGAATCTCAATGGTGCCGTCGAAGATACCATCCTCACTCGAGATTGTGATGCGGTGCATATTGACATCGAGCTTGTCAGATATGACCTCCGATATCTCGCGCAGCATACCCTTGCGGTCGATGCCACGCAACTCGATTGTAGCATCGAAGAACATCACCTTATGCATATCCCATTTCGCATCAAGGATGCGGTTGCCAAAGCTTGCCTTCAACTTTGAAGCCACGCTGCAGTCGCGACGGTGAATTTCTATGCGGTTCTTGTTATCTATGTATCCCATGATGTCATCGCCCGGTATGGCGTGGCAGCATGTTGGGAAGATGTATTGCGATATATTCTCCTCATTGATAACGACAGGCTTCTTCTTATTAAAGCCCTCACCAACAACAAACAGTTGGGGCTTCTTACCCTCCTTATTATCGCCCTTCTTGAGAAACGGCACGAACTTGCGCCAACCGCCATTTTGATCTGTTTTGCGTTCACGCAGTTCGTCTAAATCCTTATCACCGAGCAAGACAGAACGCTTACCGAGCATCAAGAAGAGGTCCTCATGCTTCTTCGCCTCGTGCAGATCGCAGAGTTTATTGAGCACGGGGGTAGTCATCTCAAGCTCGTTCTTGCGCAACCACTCATCAAGTATCTGTTCGCCACGTTTCTGCAACTCGCGATTGTCGCGACGCAATATCGCCATAATCTTCTGCTTCGCCTTCGCCGTGAACACGAAGTTTATCCACGATGCCTGCACATGCTGCGACTTAGAGGAGAGTATCTCCACCTGATCGCCGCTCTGCAGCTTGTGGCTCAGTGGCACGAGTTTGTGGTTCACCTTTGCGCCGATGCAGTGCGAACCGAGGAAGGTGTGTATCTGAAAAGCGAAGTCGAGAGCCGTACACTGCGCAGGCATTGTCTTTATTTCGCCCTTCGGTGTGAACACGAATATCTCGCTTGCAAAGAGGTTAAGCTTGATGGTATCGAGGAAATCCATTGCGTCGGGTTGTGGGTCGTCGAGGATTTCCTTGATAGTAGAGAGCCAGTTGTTGAGTTCCGAATCTTCATCAACAGTCTCTACGCTCGACTCCAGTCCCTGCTCCTTATACTTCCAGTGGGCAGCGAAGCCCTGCTCTGCCACCTCGTCCATGTGGTCAGAACGTATCTGCACCTCTATCCATTTACCCTGCTTCGACATGAGCGTCACGTGCAGAGCCTGATAGCCGTTTGCCTTCGGGTGGTTCACCCAGTCGCGCAAACGGTCGGGGTGCGACTTGTATATCTGACTGATTGCGACGTATATCTTGAAGCACTCGTTGATTTCCTCTGAGCGTTCCTTCGGCGTATAAATTATACGCACGGCGAGAATGTCGTAGATTTCGTCAAAGGTGACGTGCTTGTTCTGCATCTTATTCCAAATAGAATAAGGACTCTTCACACGCGCCTTCAGATCATACTTGATGCCCATCTTGTCGAGGGCAGCACGTATCGGAGCGGTAAAGTTCTCAAAGAGCACATCGCGCTGCGCTTGCGTATCTGCAAGTTTTCCTTTTATATAATCGTATTCCTCCGGATGTTCGTAGCGGAACGAGAGGTCTTCAAGTTCGGTCTTTATCTTGTTCAAACCTAAGCGGTTGGCAAGCGGAGCATAGATGTAAAGCGTTTCGCCTGCAATCTTATACTGCTTATTGGCAGGCTGCGATTGTAGCGTGCGCATATTGTGCAGACGGTCGCATATCTTGATAAGGATGACACGTATGTCGTCGCTCATCGTGAGCAGCAACTTCTTGAAGTTCTCAGCCTGCGCCGATGCCTTGTCGCCGAAGATGCCGCCCGAAATCTTTGTCAGTCCGTCTACAATCTGCGCTATCTTCTCGCCAAAGATGTTCGAGATATCCTCTACGGTGTAGTCGGTGTCCTCCACCACATCGTGCAAGAGTGCGGCGCAGATACTTGTAGAGCCGAGTCCCATCTCCTCTACGGCGATGCGAGCCACGGCGATAGGGTGCATAATATATGGTTCGCCCGACAACCGGCGCACACCTTTGTGCGCCTGTCGTGCGAAGTTGAACGCCTTTGTTATTATGTCTACCTTCTTTCGGTGACGCGATGCCACGTATATATCAAGTACTTCCTTGAAGGCTTGTTCAATCATTTGGTCATCAGCAAGCTCACGCTGCTTGTCTTTCAGATTTTGGTCGTCCATGATTTAGGTCTCCTATATATTAATAAGGTATATATATGTATGCAGCAGTAGGAAGACTTCCGCATCATTACTACTTGACGCGGAGCTTCTTGCCTGCACGGATATTAGTACCGCTGATTTTATTCAGTCGCTTCAGTTTGCTCACTGTTGTTCCACTACGACGTGCGATTTCAGAGAGTGTGTCGCCTTGGCGTATAGTCACGCTCCTACTACGACCATTCGAGCCTCTACGTGTTCTCGATTTGCTGTGTCTACCTCTGCCTTTAGAGCGGTACGACACGGTTGGGGTCTCTGTGTTCACAGCCACCTCAAGTCGTTTTGTGAGCAGTTCGTCAGGGCGATAGGCGTAGATAGAGTCTTCGTTATCGATGAAGTTGCCCACCATAGCCACGGGCAGACGCAGTGCTGACGGTTTCGTTCTGCCGTTAACCACATTGCGACGATACTGCGGGTTGAGCTGCTTCACCTGGTCGACATCCATACCAAGCACCTTAGCCACCTGCTCGAAGTGTACATCGCGGTTGACTACCACGGTGTCGGTCTTCACGGGCAAGTCGGCACGCATCGGACAGATATTGTGCTCGCAGTAGTAGTTCATAATATAGTTGGCGGCGATGAACGCCGGAACATAGCCACGGGTCTCCTTCGGCAGATAGGGATAGATGCGCCAATAGTCCTTCTCGCCGTTTGAGCGATGGATGGCTCGGTTAATGGCTTCTGGTCCGCAGTTGTAGGCTGCTATGACAAGGTTCCAATCGCCGAATATCTTATAGAGGTCGCGCAGGTAGTGAGCTGCGGCGTACGATGCACGCACGGGGTCGCGACGCTCGTCGACAAGCGAGTTCACCTCCAAGCCATACTTCTTGCCAGTAGTAATCATAAACTGCCACAGACCAGTGGCACCAACGCGCGAAACGGCGTTCGGGTTGAGTGCCGACTCTATCACTGGCAGATATTTCAGTTCGAGCGGCAAGCCGTAAGACTCGAGTGCCTCCTCGAATATAGGCATATAGAAGTTCTGTGCGCCGAGCATAACGCTCACCGAGCGGCGCAAGCGTCCGCTATAACGGTCTATGAACTTCTGTACGACATCATTGTATGGCATCTCAATGATTGTCGGCATACGGCTCAGACGTTCTTTATACACCTCCGCACTATACACGGGGTTCACATCGGGCATGTTGCAGTCGAAGCTAACATGCAGATAGGTCTTGCTATTGTAGTTGTTGAGCAGACTATCATAATCGTTGGTAAGTGCCTCGGGCAGGTCGATAACCTCCTGCTTACCATGAGCATCGGTTACAACGATTTCGTCGTCATTATTCTCGCTCTGCGCGAGAGCCTGACTGGTAAAGCCGAAAAATGCTGCGGCTATAAGTATCAGTGATTTATTCATATTCGTTTGTTTGTCTTTAGAAATTCAGGCTACAACTCAATCCCAAGCTATTAGCCTTGAACGGATTTCTTTCGCGGTCGTTGTTGAGTATCGTAGGCTCCACCCTCAAGCTCAAGTCTTTCGAGATATCGAACTCGGAGAGCGATGCATCGACGTAGGCATCGATGATGGAGAGTGCGTAGACTCCCACCAAGCAGAAGAAGCTCAGGTCGCGCCAACGACGAAACTTGTCCTTACGCTTCTTGAAGAGTTGCTGATAGCGTTGTATGTTTGTCTCGTCAATCTTCGCTCCGAGATGCAAGAACTGATTATAGCTCTGCGTGTTCGGGTCGTCGTCCATCAAGTCGAGATACGCTTGCGAATAGTCGGAATACATCTGGTTGTTCCAACGCATGGCATAGGCGCAACCAACGAATCCGCCATACACGATCGGCAGTTTCCAATACTTGCGGTTGTATATCTGTCCGGCACCAGGTAGGACAATAGCGAGCCACATTGCACGCTTCGGGTTGGGTCGCCACGTGCTCCAGTCGCGCTTAGGCTTGCCTATGATGGTGTCGCTGGCTACGAAGATGCTATCGGCTTTTATAGACGTGAACTGAACATCCATACTATCAGCTACGACCTGCTCTTGCGCCTTTGCTGTTGTACCGAACAGCAGCAGAAACGCAGTAAGTGTCAATGTTTGTAATATATATGTAATGCCCTTTTTCACTGTTCTTCTTTATGATTTGTTTATCTACAAGTAACGCACAGAACGTTTACTTCATCTTATCGAACACAGCCATGATATGCTCCAACTCCTCTTCGTTGGCGAAAGGAATGGTTATCTTTCCCTTGCCTTTCGGCGAGCATGTCATCTGCACTTTCGTTTGCAAGAATTCGGAGAGGTGGGTGCGCAGCGCGTTGTACTCCTCTGGAAGCTTCGACTTTGCCACAATCTTCTTCGAGCCACTGTTCACGTCCTCTCCATTCTTCAGCATCTGTGCCATCTCCTCCACCTTACGCACGGAGTAGCCGTTCTTGAGCACTTCGTTGAAGAGCTTTATCTGCAACGATGGCGAATCGATTGCCAAGATGGCACGAGCATGTCCCATGTCTATCTCTTTCTTCTGCAGGGCTATCTGCACCTGAGCCGGCAGACGGAGCAGACGCAGATAATTGGTAATGGCTGTGCGGCTCTTTCCTACACGCTCCGACACCTTCTCTTGCGTCATTCCGTCGGCATCGAGCAGATGTTCGTAGGCGAGTGCTATCTCTATGGCATTAAGGTCTTCGCGTTGTATATTCTCAACGAGAGCCATCTCCATAACGTTCTCGTCGGCGATGGTGCGTATGTAAGCCGGAATCGCTGTGAGTCCTGCCATCTGCGAAGCACGCCAACGACGCTCGCCGGCGATAATCTGGAAGCGGTCGTCAGACACCTGACGCAGCGTGATAGGCTGAATAATACCTATCTCACTGATGCTGTTAGCCAACTCCTGCAGTGCTTCGGGGTCGAAGTCGCGTCGTGGCTGATTGGGGTTTGCTTCTATCTGGTTGAGCGGAATTTCATTGATTGTGGACGTACCTTGCGTGCGCACACCACCGGTGTCGATAAGAGCGTCGAGTCCGCGTCCGCCTTCTATCTCGTCGAGTCCGCGTCCTAATACGCTTCTATTGTATTTCTTGTGTACTGCCATCGTCTTGTTTGTTTACTCTTTTTTCGTTTTTGTTGATTATTTCCTTGGCGAGTGCCAAGTGGTTCTTCGACCCTGCCGAGTCGGCATCGTAAAGTATTACGGGGAGTCCATGGCTCGGACTCTCGCTGAGCTTCACGTTGCGTTGTATGACAGTCTTGAACACAAGTTCTTGGAAGTGTCGCTTCACCTCGTCGTATATCTGATTGGCGAGGCGCAGACGACTATCGTACATGGTGAGCAGGAAGCCTTCTATCTCCAGTGCAGGATTGAGCTTGCTCTTTATAATCTTAATGGTGTTGAGGAGTTTGGTGATGCCTTCGAGTGCGAAGTACTCGCACTGCACGGGAATGATGACCGAGTCGGCTGCGGTGAGGGCATTCACGGTGATGAGTCCGAGCGACGGACTGCAGTCGATAAGTATATAGTCGTAGTCGTCGCGTATCTGGTCGAGCATATTCTTGATAACGCGCTCGCGGTTCTTCAGGTTGAGCATCTCTATCTCAGCTCCAACGAGGTCAATATGGCTGGGAATGACGTCGAGCCCGTTGATGTCGGTGGTGTAGACAGCATCGTGTACGTCAGCATGATCGATGATGCACTCGTAGAGCGAGCAGTCAATCTCCTTGATGTCCACACCAAGTCCGCTCGACGCATTTGCCTGCGGGTCTGCGTCCACCACGAGCACCGTCTTTTCGAATGTAGCGAGCGATGCTGCCAAGTTTATTGTTGTTGTTGTCTTGCCTACGCCACCTTTTTGGTTGGCTAATGCTATTATCTTTCCCATTTGAAGTCAAAATTATTCGGCAAAGGTACATATTTTATATGAGAATAGGCTCGTTTAAACCTTTTTTCGTACTTTTGCATAAGAAATAAAACCAAAATTATGAATACGAAAAAGCCATTGATACTGATTTCTAACGACGACGGCTATCATGCCAAGGGTATAAACTCGCTCATTGACATGCTGCGCGACATTGCCGACATCATTGTATGCGCTCCCGAATCGGCTCGATCGGGCTTCGCCACGGCGTTCTCTGCCACAGTTCCGCTACGCCTCAAGCTGCGCCGCGACGAGGTGGGTATGCAGATGTGGTCGTGCAACGGCACACCGGTCGACTGCGTGAAGATTGCGCTGCAGGAGCTATTCGCCGACCGCCTACCCGACATGATTTTGGGCGGCATCAACCACGGCGACAACGCTTCGGTAAATGTTCACTATAGTGGCACAATGGGTGTGACACTTGAGGGTTGCATGAAGTACATCCCGTCTATCGGTTTCTCGCTCTGCGACTTCTCTTCGGATGCCGACTTCGAGCCGCTGCGCCCGTATGTGCGTCAGATTGTGCAAAAGGTGCTCAACGAGGGTCTGCCCAAGGGCGTGTGCCTGAACGTAAACTTCCCGAAACTCACTGAGTTTAAGGGCATAAAAGTATGTCGTATGGCTATGGGCACATGGTACAACGAGTGTGTAAAGCAGCGCCATCCGCACGGCTACGACTACTATTGGATGACCGGCTCCTACCGCAACGACGAGCCAGAGCAGGAGGACACCGACAACTGGGCGCTCACACATGGCTACATATCAATCACACCGACACGCATCGATGTTACGGATTATGACCTGCTGCGCAACTGGCAAAACAAGTTTTGAGAAAAGTAAAAAAGGTAAAAAAGTAAAAAAGTAAAAGGGTAAAAAAGCCCTTCCAATCCTTGGCTTAGGAAGGCTTAAAGAGGCTTAGTTCGGCTTAAACGCCACCTGCCCTCGGCTTAAACATCACCTAAAAATGAAATACTACTTAATCGTTGGCGAGGCATCGGGCGACCTCCACGCCTCGCATCTTATGAAAGCTCTGCTCAAGGAAGACCCCACAGCGGAGTTCCGTTTCTTCGGTGGCGACCTGATGTCGGCTGTCGGAGGCACACGTGTGCGCCACTACCGCGATTTGGCGTATATGGCCATCATCGCCGTACTGCTCCACTTGCGCACAATTCTGCGCAACATGGCGTTCTGCAAGCGCGACATCGTGGAGTGGCAGCCCGACGTAGTGATACTTGTTGACTATCCGGGCTTCAACCTGAAGATTGCGAAGTTCGTACACGACAACACACGCATACCAGTTTATTATTACATCTCACCGAAGATATGGGCATGGAAGGAGTATCGCATCAAGGAGATAAAGCGCAACGTCGACGAGCTTTTCTCCATCCTGCCGTTCGAGGTGCCGTTCTTCGAACAGAAGCACCACTACCCCATCCATTACGTAGGCAACCCCACTGCGGAGGAGGTAAGACAGTTCCAGGCTACATACAACGTTGACGATGCCACCTTCCGCCGTCAGCATGGGCTCGATGCGCGTCCCATCATAGCGTTGCTCGCAGGCAGTAGAAAGCAGGAGATAGCGGGCACACTGCCACAGATGATTGCTGCTGCGCAGCGCTTCGCCGACTACCAGCTTGTGCTCGCCGCCGCACCGGGCATCGAACCCGAGTTCTACGACGCACACATCAGCGGAAGCAACGTGCGCGTGGTGCGCGGTGAGACCTACGCCCTGCTTTCTCATGCCCACACGGCACTCGTCACGAGTGGCACGGCTACGCTTGAGACGGCACTCTTCCACGTTCCGCAGGTGGTGTGCTACAACACCGCGCTGCCCAAACTTGTGGGACTGCTGCGCCCGTTGGTGCTGAAGGTGAAGTACGTGTCGCTCGTCAACCTCATCGCCGACCGCGAAGTGGTGCCCGAACTGGTGGCTAACACATTCTCCGAAGCTAACGTCACCGAACAGCTTACACGTCTGCTTCCCGACGGCGAGCCACGCCAGCAGATGCTTGCCGGCTACGAGGAGGTATGGCAGAAGATTGGTGCAGACAGTCCGTCGGAGCGCACAGCGAAGGAAATGGTTTTAAAAGTAAAAAGGTAAAAGAGTAAAAAGACTCTTACATATACTTCTTTACGAACCCCAGCACTCTGTGCGTGTACTCCTCTTTGTAGTCGCCATACGCATCGGCATGCTTGCTGCCGTGTGCTATCCAGAGTGCCTTAGGCTGCGGTTTCGCCTCGTAGAGCGGATACACCATCCAGGTGGGCACAAACGTATCGTTGTCGCCGTGTATGAAGAGCATCGGCTTCTGACATTTCGCCACCTGCTTCAGTGGCGATGCCTCATTGAAGTTCCAGCCGTACTTTGCCTGCACAAGCCACGAGGCAGTGTACAACAGCGGGAAGTCGGGCAGCGAGAAGCGGGCAGATATTTCGTTCGAGAACTCGTCCCACACGCTCGTATATCCACAGTCCTCCACGAAACACTTCACATACTGCGGTGTCTGTTCGCCACTGACGCACATCGTCGTAGCGGCACCCATCGAGATGCCGTGCACCACAAGGCGCATCGAGTCGGCTTCGGTACGGAACAGTTCGGGTGCCAGGCTTATCCAGTGCAGCACGTCGAGGCGATCCTTCCATCCCATCTGTATTGCGTCGCCGTCGCTCTGTCCGTGCGCATAGAGGTCGGGCAGCAGCACGTTAGCCCCAAGCTCGCGATTGTAGATGCGTGCGATGGGCAACATACGTGTGGCGTTGTCACAATAGCCATGCACAAGCACGGCGGTGCGCCCCTTCGCACGTGGCGAACGAACAAACAAAGCATGGGCACGCTTACCCGTTGTGGGCATCACAACGAACGTATCGCGCAGTGCGCCTACGGCTTGCAAGCTGTCTACCCACGACTTCAGTTCGGGGAAGCGCTTCTCTATCTGTGCCAAATTGGAGTTGCGCTCGCGCTCAGCACTCACAAGGGCATAGTCGACAAGGTAGAACGAAGCTGCGGTGACGATGCCTAACAACAGTGCAAGACTCGTACCGAGGCTTATCAATAGTTTTTTATGTTTCATACGCTCCTACATTACTTCAGGTACGGTTTCAGCACCTCCACCCACTTCAGGTATCCCTTGCCGAGCAGATGCAGTCCGTCGTTGGTGTACTCTGGGTTCATCACGTCGGTAGAAGGCGTTACGAGCGATTTGTACACGTCGATGTATGTAACGCCGTGGCGTGCGGCAACAGCCTTTATCTTCGCGTTGAGCGCAGGAATATTCTTCTTACGGTCCATATGACCAGAAAACTTGTTGAACTTCGGATTCACGGGGAACACACTCTGTACGTAAAGCTTCGTCGCAGGCGACTCGCGTTTTACGCGCTCCACAATTTTCTCCACGTTCTTCACAATCTCGTCCATGCTCTTGCCGCGCGCAAGGTCGTTGGTACCGATGAGCAGGAATATCTTCGCCGGCTTGCCCTTTGTCACAGTGCTCAGACGGTCGAGTACGCCTTGGGTTGTATCGCCGCTGATACCGCGGTTCTTGGCGTGCGGATTGCCCAGCAGCTCTGCCCACTCGCCACCGTTGGTAATGCTATTGCCAAGGAAGATGATGTCGCTCTTGCTGGTAGGCAGCGCCTCAAACAGAGTGGCACGCTGATAATAGAATGTGGAGTGCTTCTGCTCCTGAGCCTGCATCGTGCACGCACAGAACAGACTCAACATAACGATTAGCTTCTTCATAGCTGTACTTTTATTGTTACGCTACACTCAAGCCGGTGCAGCAATCGAATTGAAACGTTTATCTAACTCTAACGACAAAAGTACTAATAAAAATCGAAAGCGCCTATGTTTTTTGCATCCTTTTGTGCAAAAAACACAGCTACGAGGAAGACTTATTCGACAAAAATACGTAACTTTGCAAGCGTTAAATCAAAGTGTAACTAATTTATGGACGACTATCACGCGGAAAACCCGAATTTGTAATGCAGGAGGACGCTCTCACAATGCGGTCTCCCAAGCATCGTTTAACCCAAGGAGACAGCTTTATGAGAACATACTGGAACACCAATTCTACCCTCAAACAAATCGAAGAGTGGCAGCCGAACTGCTGGATACAAGTTACATGTCCAACAGAAGAAGACCAGCAATTGCTGGAAGACGAGTTTAACATACCCGATTATTTCCTTTCCGACATCAGCGATACCGACGAACGTGCCCGCTACGAGTACGACGACGGCTGGATGCTCATCATCCTTCGTATCCCTTACGTCAAGGAGATACGCTCACGTACGCCGTACACCACCGTGCCGCTCGGCATCATTCACAAACGCGACGTGACCATCACCGTGTGCTACTACGAGACGAACATGATGATCGACTTCGTGTCCTACCACCAGAAGCGCGGCGAGGGATTTACCGACTATGTTGACATGACATTCCGCCTCTTCCTCTCTTCTGCCGTGTGGTATCTAAAACGCCTGAAGCAGATTAACACGCTCATCGAGAAAGCGAAGCACAACCTCGACCACAACGTGAACAACGAGTCGCTCATAGCACTCTCGCGTCTGCAGGACTCACTCACCTACTTCGTCACATCTATCCGTGGCAACGAGACATTGCTTGCCAAACTGAAGTTCAAGCTGCAGGTGGACGAACTGGATGCCGACCTCATCGAGGACGTAAACATCGAGATGTCGCAGGCTCGTGAGACGACGAACATCTACTCCGACATCCTCGAATCGACGATGGACACCTACTCATCCATCATCAACAACAACATGAACACCGTGATGCGTACACTCACCTCCGTGTCAATCATCATGATGTTGCCAACACTCATCTCCTCATTCTTCGGAATGAACCTCATCAACGGCATGGAAGAATACCCGTTCGGCTTCATCGTGGCGATACTTATCTCGGTGATAATATCAGCCCTTTCGTGGATTATACTGCGACATAAGCGACTGCTTTAAAGCAAAATGCAAAAATAAATTGCGTTTTTTGTCGCTATTCAAAATATTTTATTTAAGTTTGCAGTCTATAATAAATAATGTGAGGATGTGGCTTCGCGCCACATTCGTGTGAATTACCCTTATCATAAACTTAAAACAGTTAAATGATGGACTCTCAAGAAAACGCCCTGTTGCAAGGTGCACAAGAAGAGCAGAACGTGGAGCAGACTGCCGTAGAGCAGACCGCTGCAGCCGACGTTCAGCAAGTAGAGAACACAAAAGTCTACAAAACTAAACAAGAAGTCGTTGACCGCCTGAAGGAAATCGTCGCAAGCGACGAAGCTCCAGTTAAGGAGGAAATCGACCTTTTAAAGACAGTATTCTACAAACTCCACATCGCAGAGCGTGAAGCACGCCTGAAGGAATACATCAACGGCGGTGGTAACCCTGAAGCTTATCAGGTTTTGCCCGACGAAACCGAGGAAACTTTCAAGGCGCAAATGGCTGTAATCCGCGAGAAACGTGCGCAGATTATGCAGCAGCAGGAGGCAGAAAAGCAAGCCAACCTGGAGAAGAAACTCGAAATAATTGAGAAAATCAAAGCCATGGCTACATCGCCCGACGAGGCAGGCAAGTCGTTCGGTGAGTTCAAGGAGCTGCAGCAGCAGTGGAAGGACATCAAGAACGTGCCGGCTGACAAGGCTAACGAGCTCTGGCGCAACTACCAGTTATATGTAGAGCAGTTCTACGACCTGCTCAAGCTCAACTCTGAGGCTCGCGAGTACGACTTCAAGAAGAACCTCGAGCTGAAGACTAAGCTCTGCGAGGCAGCTGAAAAGCTCGCCGACGAGGAAGACGTAATCAGCGCTTTCCACCAGCTTCAGGAGCTCCACCAGCAGTACCGCGAGATCGGACCAGTGGCTAAGGAGCTGCGCGAGGAGGTATGGGCACGCTTCAAGGCTGCATCTACCGTAATCAATAAGCGCCACCAGCAGCACTTCGAGGATCTCCGCGCTAAGGAGGAGGAGAACCTCGCACGCAAGACTGCCCTCTGCGAGAAGGTGGAGGAACTCTGCAAGACCGACAACAAGGGTGCTGCCGACTGGGAGAAGCACTCTAAGGAGATTATCGACATACAGAACGAGTGGAAGACCATTGGCTTCGCTCCGCAGAAGATGAACGTGAAGATATTCGAACGCTTCCGCGCTGCCTGCGACGACTTCTTCGGACGCAAGGCAGAATACTTCAAGGCACTCAAGGCTACCTTCTCAGAGAACATCGAGAAGAAGAAGGCACTTGTAGAGAAGGCGCAGGCACTCGCCGACAGCACCGACTGGAAGGCTACAAGCGACAAGCTCATCGCGCTGCAGAAGGAATGGAAGACCGTAGGCATGGTTCCGAAGAAGCTCGGCGACCAGCTCTGGCAGGACTTCCTCGGCGCATGTAACAAGTTCTTCGAGGCTCGCAACGCAGCCGGCGCTGGTCAGCGCAACGAGGAGCACGCCAACCTCGAGAAGAAGCAGGGTATCATCGAACAGCTGAAAGCACTCGCTGAGAACGCTGCCGAAGCTACACGCGAGAAGGTGCAGGCACTCACCGAGGAGTACAACAAGGTGGGACACGTGCCGTACAAGGAGAAGGATAAGCTCTACGAGGCTTATCACGAAGTGCTCGACCGCATCTACAAAGAGCTGAACATCTCTACAAAGCGCCGCCGTCTGAACGACTTCAAGGCTAACATCAAGAACGTGGCAAAGCGTGGCGAAGAGGCTCTCGACAACGAGCGCGGACGTCTGGTTCGCCGCTTCGACCAGCTCAAGCAGGAGATACAGACCTACGAGAACAACCTCGGTTTCCTCAACGCAAGCTCTAAGAAGGGCAACAGCCTCATCGACGAGATGAACCGCAAGGTGCAGCACCTGCGCGACGACCTCGAACTGGTTCGCCAGAAGATAAAGGCTATTGACGCAGAAAACAAGTAAACGCAAGTTAACAATGCCCAAAGAGGCTTAGAAAGGCTTAGTTCGGCTTAAACGCACCCTTAAGAAGGCTTAGTTCGGCTTAAAAGCAGCCTAAGAAGGCTTAAAATAAAAAAGATGGAGTCAACAATCGTTGGCTCCATCTTTTTGTTTTATCAGCGTCAGCGGAAAACACCGCCCATCAATTCTTCATATCCTTATCCACCATTGCCGCGACGCACGAGTCCGACCACACATTCTCGGCGGTCTCAATCATATCGAGCACCGTGAAGACGGGCAGTATAACACCCATTATCGCAACCGGCGCACCCACGCCCGACATCAGCGAGAGCGTGAGGAAAAAGCACCCCATCGGCACTCCAGCGTTGCCGATGGCAGCCACCACGGAGATGAACAGCCAAAGCAGCATCACGGGCAGCGAGAGCTCCACACCGCCGTTCTGCATCACGAAGAGCGATGTCACGAAGATGAACGCAGCACAACCGTTCATGTTGATGGTTGTGCAGATGGGCAGCACGAAGCGCGCCACCTTGCTGTCCACGCCGAGTCGCTCCTCCGAGGTCTGTATCGTCACGGGCAGCGTAGCAGCCGAACTTTTCGTAAACAGAGCCATGAGCACAGCCGGCATCATGCGGCGCATAACGTGCACGGGGTTGAGTCCGCGAGCCACGAGGAACAGTGGCAGCACCACGAAGAACTGCAACATGTTGCCACCCAATATCACGGCTACGTACTTGCCTATCGACGCCACCACCGTGCCTGCCGACACCTCTGCCGACAGCTGCGCAGCGAATGCCACGATGCCAACAGGCAGCACAGCGATGAGCCAGCGGATAAGCCTTGACACTACCTCCTGCAGCGCACTCAGTCCGCGCATCAGCAGCACCTTGTTCTCCCCCTCGGGCATCTTCGCCAACGCCAAGCCCACAGCCACGGCGATGAGCAGCACCGACAGTACATTGCCCTCAATAAACGGGCGCAGGAAGTTGTCGGGCACGATGCCAATCATATAGTCGAAGTACGACCCATTGGTCACCTCCTGCGGTACGCCGTCACCCAAACGGCTACTCTTCACCATCTCCATCGGCAAGTTGTCGGGCGAGATGATGATATAGAGCACCATGCCCACAGCAGCTGCAGCGATGGTGGTGAGCAGCGTATAACTGATGGTATGGCGGAATATGCGACGTGTTTCGCGCTGCATACCGAACGTTGCGAGTGTTGTTGTCACGGCAAGTGCTATGGTCGGCACAGCTATAAACTGGAAGAGACGTGTGAAGATGGTAGCCACGAAGTTAGCCGCCGTGTTCACCCACTCCACGCCGAGCAATCCGAGGCACGAGCCCACGACCAATGCGCCAAGCCACAGCCAGAAGTTCTGCCTTCCGCCACAACAAGAGTGTTTTGTTTCTGATTTGTTGTTCATTCTAATATCTAAAAGAAAGGGTTATTAAACGGTTTTCTTATTTCAGCGTTTCGACCTGAAGAACTCGGTCATCAGCGTTCGGCACTCCTCCTCCAAAACGCCACTCACCACCTCGCACTTCGGGTGCAGAGCCTTTGGAGCGAAGGCGCGGAAACCGCGCTTCTCGTCTGCAGCACCATACACCACGCGCCGCACCTGCGCCCAGCCCAAGGCACCGGCGCACATGATGCAAGGCTCTACGGTGACGTAGAGCGTGCAGTCGGTGAGGTATTTGCCGCCGAGCTGATTAGCAGCCGATGTTATCGCCTGCATCTCGGCGTGTGCCGTCACGTCGCCAAGTGTCTCCGTGAGGTTATGCGCACGCGCAATGATGCGGTCGCCAGCCACGATAACCGCGCCCACGGGTATCTCGCCCTCGTCGCGTGCAGCCTCTGCCTCCACCAGAGCACGACGCATAAACTGCTCGTCCTTCTTCTGCTGTTCTGTATTCTCCATGTCGTTTTATGTCTTCAAGTGGATACCTAATAAGTACATCGTAGATACTAAGTCACTAAAAAAGTGAATACAAAGATAATGCAAAAGAAAGACAACACAAAATAAGTGGTACTTATTTTTTTATAATATAAGTACCACTACCGCATACAAACCTACTTACTTTCAACAATTTTAGCGATTCTAACGCTTACTTCATACAACAGGTATAAAGGAATCGTTACCAACACAAGTGTCATCAAATCAGGAGGTTTCATAATTGCAGCAACAATCATAATAACGATTAAATCATGTCAAAAGTACGGTTATCGTGGACGACTTCTAAAATCGTCACTAAGAAAAAAAGTGTAGGAAGAAAGCTATTGTTCTCTTCCTACACTATTGAGACTTTTTGAAGCATATACCAGCATCGCGGATACGCTTACATAACGCAAGATATGAGCGAATATTTAGCTACTTAAAGAACCAATAGTCGTCTTTCTCATCCTTTTGCTTTTGATTCATTAACGCATTATCAAAACATCCAATAAAAAAAAGATAAATACTTAATTCTTCATTCACTTTTTGGGAAAATTTGCGTAAATAACACATTGTTTGTTCATCCTTATAAGATATAATATCATTATTATCTGTATGCATAATGTAGTTCCCATATTTACTATTTAAATATTCATTAATCTTTAAAAATTCTGATTGCATTTCAGATTCTTCAGTTGATGCTTTAAAAAATATATCAACATCATATAATTTATCGTTATAAAAACAAAATTTTACACTTTCTGTTTTCATTCCGTCAAACGTTGACATCTGAAAACTTAAAGTCTCATTGTCAACATATTCAATTTTAAATCCATTTTTTTTCAAAATTGATTTCACTTCAGACATTGAAGAACCTAAAGTACAGCCTGCTATTGTGCGTTGTATCTGTGCTTGCATTGTCAAGCAAAACACCAAAAGAAGTAATGTAAATATTTTTTTCATCATAATCTTACTTATATATTAGTCTTTCTTTATATTCAAATTACGCCACGAATTTATCATATTAGAAGAAGGTGATATAGTTGGGTGTTGTGGTTTACTATTTACTACTATAGATTTCTGTGCCACTTCTGTCTTAACATAATCAGCCAAACTTCCTAAATCTAACGTTCCTGTAGACGATTGTATCTTTTTCAACAGATAGTAGGTAAAAAGACCATGTACTTTTTCCTTATAAGGGAATGCTGTCTCTTTATCTGTCACAGCACTAAACACAACCATATTACCCTTTGGAACTTCTAATTGTGGTTTGATTGCCACGCCACGAGCAGAAGCCAAAACCTCTCCATTGCGCTGAGCACCACTGAAACATGCATCCATAAACACCAAAACATCCTTTGCAGGCATGTTTCCTAATATGCCATACAATCGTGATAACTTATAGGCACTTTCTTCCAAATTGGTTATATCTGCATCTACAGGAAGAAGATAAGCTTCTTTCGTTGCATCATCAGGAACACCGTGACCTGCATAATAAATAATAAAACTTGCCTTACCATTAAAATCTTCAGCAGTTCGCTTCATCCAGTTGAATTGTTGTACCATATGGTTACGACCTGCATTTGGAATAAAATGTACGTTTTCGGCAGGTAAACCAAGTGCCTTCACACAATATTCCTTAAAAATAACACCATCATTATACGCAAATTCGACGTTCTTTTCATTTTCATACTTTTCGTTTGCTATAATTACAGCAAATGTGTATTCTTGCTTGGTTTGTGCAATTGGAATTTTCTGATCGACATCTGATGTTCCCAAGGTAAGTGCAGTAGTTGAAAACCCTGATTTGCCACCATTATCAAGTTCTATTTTATCGAAATTATAATCAACTTTAGCTATAGAATAATTCAAAGCATCATCGTTTCGATATCTATAAATATTACCATTAGGCATAGTAAAGATATACTCTGATAATCCTAAATAATTATTTTCGATAGTGAACTTTGGTTCATACTTTACTTTATTAAACTCACTTTTGAAATTTTCTGCATCAGCAACAGGAATATGAACGGTGAGTAACTTTTTTGAGTAATTAGACTTTATATTATAAGTTTCATTATCAGGATCATAAACTCCAACAATCCTTAATTTATCTTGTGGCAGTCGTTTTGCACCTACATTTACATACAAGTCTTGTGCGTCTTTAGTCAAAGAAAAGACCTTTTGCTGTCGCGTTTCTTCATTAACACGTTTCTGCCAATCTGTTAATTTCTCGAACTCACCCTTTTTCTGCCAATCGTTAATAACTTTCTCTACGTAGTTTTGAGCAAAAAAGCTAAAGGAATTGCGATGATTCATAGCAGAAGCTACCTGTTGCTCCCATATTTTAGTTGCATTATCTAATTTTTCTAAAGCTGCATTGTATGCAGGTGCCAAATCATGCTTATTTTTATAGGAATACACTTTATTTATAAACTTGACCTTACTTTTAGCCTCAACAGGAATTATATTTCCGTTGAAATCAGCTCCTCCATAAGACCTATCTGACATTTGCAGCACAAAAAAATCGTCTTTTGACAAAGTCATATTGCTTGCTTGTATAAATGGAAACAATTCTTTTCCATCCATACCTACTATACCCCATTTACCATTAACAGAGCATAAAAATCCTTTTAGTTTTTTTATTGGCTCAATTGTATTATACTTACAAGGCAACACTTCATTTCCAGAGATGTCACACAATCCTTTTTTTCCATTCTGTAGTACTTCAAAGACAAAGTCGTTTTCACTGATTTTCACGTTATCATACTTTTCAGCTTTAATAACAGGAATACCATCAACATCATAAATTCCAACCTTTCCATCTTTCACTACCTCGATTAGTTCAAGACTGGTTGTTTTCTTTAATGTTATAGAAGAGTACTCGCAAGGAAGCATCAAAACACCACTGCTTGTATGTAAACCGATTTTATTGTCTCTGCTCACTTTAAAACAACGTTTGTTACCAAAAGTATATTCCTCTATTTTGCCATAGTTATAAGGCAAAAGTTGTTGTCCGGTCTCAAAGTCCAGCACACCCCATAGACTTTTATCTTGAGCATACAACTTCAATTTGCCATCAACTCTTGAAAAATAAGCATTTGAGAACTGGCAAGGATATAGCTCCTCAAAGTCTGTAGTGTATACGCCCCATAGCTTGTTTTTCTTGCAAAGCAGATAACCCTCCGAATGGTCAATGCGCTCAAACTGGCATGGAATAATTATTTTTCCTTTATCATTAGCCAATCCAAACAAACCGTTTTCCTCAATTTTAAAACTTGTGCCTACCAATGCAATATTGTCATATTTGCAAGACAATACTTCTTTTAGGGAAGCATCAGCAAGTCCGTATTTATCTCCACGCTTAACAATAGTAACACCCTTATCATCTTCAATAAGGCTATAGTCTATACTTGTATATGGGCATGGTTGTAGGAGTGAGTAGGATTTCCATTCGTATCCATTAGATGGCTCTTTTGGCATTTGGGGCATAGGGTTATATGCCTTGTAAGGAGCTACTGTAAGTCCTCGTTCGCCCATTACTCTATCTTCGAAAGGTTGATAAGCAACTTTGCTTGCTGCACTCTCGCCAAGTGTAGCCTCTGTCACACCTGATAGAATAGCACCTAAGAAACCTCCACTCTTCTTATTAGAATTTTTAGCTTGATGCTCTGCAACAGCTTGATTATAAGCTGCGTTTTTGGCTGATTTCCATAAGTTATATGCTTCTTTCTTTGCTGCAGCCACACGAGCATTATAAGCTTTCAGTTCATTTTCATATCGTTGTTCCTCACGCAAGTATGCTTGATAATCACGATCATATTGTTTCTTGTCTGCTATCCACTGATCATGCTCATCTTTTTTCATTTCATCAAAGATCTGCAACTCAACAAATCCCTTATGAATTTTATACTTTACCGCATTTGTTGCTATTACATTTCCTTCTCTATCAGCAAAGCCATAATAGTTTACACCACGGTCTGAATATCCTAAGAGATACCAACCACCACATTCCGTGCGATAACGAGTTAGAGAGTATTTTGCCTTTAAACGACTCATGACTGCAGCATTTTGAGCATCAATTGTCAATGGAAAAAGGCAAACTCCAATAATTAGTAATTGAAAAATCTTTTTCATATCTTTTTTAGTATTTATTCTGTTACATAACGAACTCTTGCCCAGTTTTCCTCTCTTAAATAATAATAACTACGAATACCCTCATTAGGGCTGACAGATAAAGCTCTCTGACATTTATCATCACTTGAGAGTTTTGTACTTAACCAAAAATAGCCAACTTGATTTCCTCCATAAAAATTAATTCCATTATTCCAACCTCCATATGGCATATAGATGACATTTCCATTCTTTCCTTTTACAACGCCACCAATATAACTGATTTTTGAGTTCGTAAGTGTATATGAATATTGATCGGTTAACACACAATTTGAAGCAAATTCAAGAGCTTCTTCATGAGTTGGCAAACGCCATTTTTCACCCCAAGAATATTTATCCCAAGTTAACATTTTCTCTTGTATAAGGTCTCCAAATGTACGAGGTTCGTCTGCGCCCTCATTATAAACAGCCCATTTCAATCCACTTGGAAGTCCCAAGTCTATATAAGGGTATCCATCTTTAAAACCTGACACCAAATAAAACAAAGCAGACTCTTCACTATAGACAGTATCTTGTTCTGTCACACAATATGCTCTTACATAGGTCATCATTCCCTTTACACCATTTTCTAAACAAGCCTTACTTTCCAAACGACTTGTATTACTATTGGTGATGACCACTTTTTTCTCACAATTTGTTATCATTGGAAATTTATACTCTTGACTGAAACAAAAACCTGCTTCCTTTATATTGGCTCCATTTAATAACAAATTAGAACAGATTGTAGGCTGTTCGCTTTCGCTTGGTCCAGAATATAGAGAACTGATAGTGATATAACCTACTTCTATTGGAGTAGTAAAAGACTTTACATCTCCCTCTAAATCATACCCACCTCTTCTTCTTATCATCTTGTAATAATAAGTGGTATTAGGTTCTAATCCAATCGTAGAGGTTTTATTTACTTTTTCTATAGCATTTTTTTCTGATAAGTTTGGTGTACTTCCAACCAAAACAAATGCATCATCGTAATCAACATTCACTTGTACAGAGCTACCACGTATCCATGTTACTTCTGGAGTTACAACTTCCTCAGGAATATTAGATTCGATATCAATAGGATCTAAACATGCAATCATAAAAAGAGAGCATAAACTCAAAAAAAACAAATTAAGTATTTTCATAGCTTTTAAGATTTTAAAATTTAACACCAACACCACAATTTAAGATCCACTCTTTTTCTATTTTTGAAGCACCAATATTTAATGCAAAATGACCAAAACTAAACATTGCTCCGAAATCATAAAGGATGTTTGATACATCATATATAGGATAATCATCGTCTTCATATTCGAAATAATATTTATTACCTAATAGTTCATACCCGGTTTCACGTTCTCCGTATCCAACACCAGCATAAAGATATAATGGCTTAATAACATTCACCATTAAACCACCAGCAGCTGCCCAATAATTAGTTGCAGTTTCTCCTGTGAACCAACCTTTTTCTGTTGTTTCCTTGGCATAACAGCCATAGATGCCTTTTACATAGAAGCCTATGGTTTTTACTGTTCCAAACATCAATCCAAATTTTGCATCCTTAATTCTTTTTGTAGGCAAAGCTACTTGTGGTAAGAAAAACCAATTATATTTCCATGGACGATTATTTACTTTAAGTTGACAATCGCGTTCTATTTCATCGAAAGGTTGAACTGTTATGTTTTCTGAATATGGCTTGTACTTCTTGTTAATATAGCGCAAAGTTATATCGTGATTTCCTAATAACTCCAAAGTTATTGGTGCTTTTCCTTTTTCTGTTCCATCAACGAAGACAGTAACATCTTTTATCGGAGAAGAAACGAACACTTTTCCTGTAATTGGAATTTCTTTCGTAAAACTACCAACGTCTGGCACTTCTATCTCCTCACGTTTAACCACTTCACCATTATATTTGATAATAACGATATGTGTACCAGAAAGCAGTTCCTTCTCAAAAACATTGTTTGATGACATTTCATCATCCACACCTATCTCACATCCTACGGACGTTATGAAACGAGCATTAACAGTAGTTATCTGCGCTAATACTGTAGTTATTGGCGCAAACAACAAAAATAATAACAGTTTTTTTTTCATAGTTTTTAAATATTATGT
>ERZ1035025.57-NODE-57-length-72611-cov-137.748677_pt1 | contig 72611 bp, 62 predicted proteins | sample MGYA00520619_ERZ1035025 | MGnify/ENA primary metagenome ERZ1035025 (study PRJEB33766, sample SAMN09781742) | gut metagenome | biome: gut microbiome | host: Homo sapiens | place: Madagascar | study: EMG produced TPA metagenomics assembly of the PRJNA485056 data set...
AACAGGCATGGGACGCATAACAGCACCCATAACCAAATATTAAATCTTCTTTTTGGAAGAATAAAAGCAAGTGCTGCGACCAGTAACCGTTCTTTTCCAGTTAAGTAATTTCTCATATTAATCTATTATGTTTTGATTATAATTTACGACATTTTAAATCTTTACTTGATACAGATTATAAAAAATCCAGGTGCAAAGTTAAGGGTTTTATATGAAAGTGGGGGGGTAATATTTGTTTTTTCAGGTATGATTTTTTGGTTTTAGGTGTCTCATTCGTGAGCAATGCGACACCTTGTTAGTATTCTTTAACGTTTTCAGACTCTATTCAAGAAGTAATTATCAACAAAGACTAATTATACGTCACCTGTTCATCGAGGCATATAGACCATTCAACACTCCACATTCAACATTCAACAATCTCTAACTTTTTCCGAAACTTTTCCCTAAAATCTCTTGCGTGTTTGAAAATAAAACCGTAACTTTGCGGCATGTTTTTTTTAAAACAGATGATTATGAAACAGGTAGAAGAAAGATACATCAGCTTGCTGACCGACTTCGGCTTCAAGCGAATTTTTGGAACAGCAATGAACAAGGATTTGCTCATTTGCTTCCTCAACAGCTTGTTTAATGGCAGACAGGTTGTGAAGGACGTGTCGTATCTGAACCCGGAGCACGTGGGAGATGTCTATACCGACCGCAGAGCCATCTTTGATGTATATTGCGAGGGCGAAAACGGCGAGAAGTTCATCGTTGAAATGCAGAATGCCTACCAGACGTATTTCAAGGATCGCGCCCTTTTCTACTCAACCTTCCCTATCCGTGAACAGGCACCAAAGGGGAATGAATGGGATTTCAAGCTCAATCATGTCTATACCGTAGCCCTGCTCAACTTCAGCATGAACGAGGATGCCTTCGACAAGGAGAAAATCCGCCATCATGTACAGTTGTGCGATACCGCTACCCACAAAGTATTTTACGACAAGCTCGAATATATTTATGTAGAGATTTCCAAGTTCAACAAACCCCTGGAAGAACTGGATACGCTCTACGAAAAGTGGCTCTATGCTCTGAAGAACCTCTATAAGCTTACCCAGCGCCCTAAAGAGCTGTGCGACAAGGTCTTCGACCGCCTCTTCGAGGAAGCCGAGATAGCCAAGTTTACTCCGCAGGAAATGAGGGAGTACGAGACCAGCAAGATGGCATATCGCGACATCAAGAATTCCGTAGACACCGCTAAGCGTGAAGGCATAGCTGAGGGTAAGGAAATTGGTATGAAGGAAGGTATGGAAAAAGGTCTTGCGGAAGGTATGGAAAAAGGTAGAGCAGAAGGCAAGCATGAGGCCAACACAGAAACAGCACAACGATTGCTGGCAATGGGACTTTCTGCCGAACAGGTTGCCAAAGCTACCCAGCTACCTTTGGAAATCATTAAGAATCTGAACAATACATAAAAAATATAATAGCGGAGATATTGATGCCAAATATCACCATATAATCAAGGGTCTATACGCCACCTTTTCTTCGTGGCATATAGACCCTTGTCGTTTCCCGTGAGACGCAATGTGTACCAAACCTGTTAATTATAAGTAATTCAAGTTTCGCATGTAAGCCCCACACGCCCTGGGCTAGGAACTTTTGGGCCTTCAGCCCGTACTTAAACCACAAGCGAAAGTTCACGACTCTAATAATTCATGCCGAAGTACCAGAGAGGGATGATGATTCCATGCCCCGTCTCTATATCGTCTTTTACGATGCGTCCGTTTTTTACATCCTCTATCTGCTTTTTACCTTTCTTCCTTCCGCCAATCTCAAAGGTATAATCACCAATGGTAAAGTCGGAAACCCTGGAGGAAGTAACGTCTTGTTTTTCTCTCATCTGATTGTAGAAGAAAGTTTCCCTTATGTTTCCTATGTTGGGATTAGAGGTGAGTACTGACATCAGACTTGGGTTATCTACATAAACTTTTTCCACCTTCCCCAGATTGCGCATACCCGAAGTATCATCTCTGAGCAGACCTATCATTCCTGCACGCTCCAGATAGACGAGATAATCAGGCACATTGTTCTTACTTACCCCGATTTCTGTGGCGAGGTTCTCTACGCTTGGCTTGTAGGGAGCCAATCCGGAAAGAATAATGAGCATACGCTTCAGCTTGCGTGCTGTTGAAGCTTTCATATCAGCATATTGCGGAATGTCAACTTCTACCGTCTGGTCTATCACCTGCAGCATTCTTTGCGTAAAATCTCCCTCTATGGCAAATGGGTAATAGCCATGGTCGAGGTACGCTCTGAAAACAGGCAATGGATGGTCCAACCCCGGAATCTCTACCTGGTGATTGAGTATTTCGTCGAGACTGAAAACTCTGGTCTTGATGCCTTCAAAAAGTTGCAGGTATTCCCTGAACGACAAGCCTTGCATCATATACATCAGCGCCCGACGACTCAGATCAGCTTCGCCCTTCTTGATATCCAAGACCGATGAACCGGTAAAGATAAGGTTCAGGGATGGGTGCATGTCGTAAATTTGCTTCAGTTCTCTGCTCCAACCGGCATACTTGTGAATTTCATCTATATAAAGATGTGTACCACCCTCCTTGATAAACTCGTCAGCAAAGTCAATCAAGGAATGATTTGAAAAATAGATGTTGTCGGCAGACACATACAGGTGATGGCCTTCCTTAGACAGCTTGATGCGCTGAAGTATCATGGTGGATTTTCCAACACCTCGCGGACCAACGATACCTACTAATCGTCCATTCCAGTTGATTTCATCATATTTATATCTGATGAAATCAAGCGGAGTACGTTTCAATAACTCCGCCATGTATTCATAAAGTTTATTGTCTATCATATCTTGCTCTTTTAGATGAATATTGTTTAAAACTGCAGCAAAGATACAAATAATCCCTCAATGAGGGACGGATTCTTTCGAAAAGTTCCCTCATTGAGGGATGAATTTAATCATTTTTATCCCTCATTGGGGGATTTTTACACATTGTTATTACCAAATGAGTTCGTGCCAAACTTGGCAAAAACGCAAGTTTGGCACGAACTCAACTTATAGTTTCAGGAGTTTGGCAAACTCCCAGACTACAATACCGGCGGTGACGCTGACATTCAGGGAATGCTTGGTACCGAACTGAGGAATCTCCAGACAGCCATCGCTCATATCCACGATGTTCTGCTTGACTCCCTTCACCTCGTTACCGAAAATCACGGCGTAGCCTTTGGAGAGGGAAGGGTGAGCCTCAGGCAGGTTCTGGAGCTTGGTGGAGCCTTCTACCTGCTCGATGCTATATACAAAGTAGCCTTTCTGCTTCAACTTCTCTACCGCCTCTTCGGTAGTCTTGAAGTATTCCCAATCCACGCTGTCTTCGCCACCCAATGCCGTCTTATGAATCTCGACATTGGGAGGGGTGGCGGTGATTCCGCAGAGATACACCGCCTCTACACGGAAGGCATCACAGGAACGGAAAACACTTCCTACATTATATAATGAACGCACATCATCCAGGACCACTATCAGGGGCAGCTTCTCGGCTTCCTTGAATTCCTCCAGGGTGAGGCGGTTCATCTCTATCGTTCTTAATTTGCGCATTATAATATACCTTATTATATATAATAGAATCAGAGGCGGTTAAGCCTCTGCCTCTTTGGTCTTGTAGGCAAGGGCGTACATGCGAATCTGCTTGATCATCGCCAGAAGACCATTGCTGCGGGTTGGACTCAAATGGTCTTTCAGACCAATTTTCTCTACGAAATAGAGGTCGGCATCCATAATCTCGGTTGGGGTATGACCGCTCAACACACGGATGAGGAGGGCGATGATGCCCTTTACGATGAGCGCATCGCTATCGGCAGTGAATACGAGCTTGCCATCTACATAATCGCATTGCAACCATACGCGGCTCTGACAGCCGTCGATAAGGTTCTGCTCGTTCTTGTATTTCTCATCGAGAGGAGCCAACTCGTTGCCCAAGTCAATGAGCATCTGATACTTGTCCATCCAGTCGGTGAAATCCTGGAACTCCTCTACTACTTCATCCTGCAATTCATTAATTGTTGCCATTATTTTATTTCTTTAATTTCGTTTACTGTAATCAACTTATAGAGCTTGTCGTTAGGGCGTACCTTATCTGGTACAGGGATGGAAACTCTCCAGCCCTGCTGCGCTGTCTCTACCGGTTTCAGGTCGTAGCGGATTTCATCGGCATTGAGATACATCACGCCGGTGGTGTTACCCGTAATCAGCAGTTTCTCGCCCTTGTCGAAGGTAGATGCCTCTACGGCTACTTCTGCCACACCCAACTTAGAGAAATATTTCATCACCTTGCCCACGAGCACCTTCTTCTCGGTAGCTACGGAACCGTATTGCTTGTTCCATTCACCGAGAGTCTGCCCCTGGTAATAACCATCCCAGAAACCACGGTTAAAGACGGTGGCGAGTTTCTCATCCCACTCATCCTTCTTCTCCTCGGTAAAGGTTCCGTCGAGCACGGCAGCTATCGCCTCCTTATAACATTTCACTACGGTATATACGTATTCAGGACCACGGGCACGGCCTTCAATCTTGAAGACGCGCACACCGGCATCCATCATGCGGTCGATGAAGCGGATGGTCTTCAGGTCCTTCGGACTCATCACATACTTGTTGTCGATTTCAAGCTGGTTGCCAGTTTCGTTATCTGTAACAGTATAGCTGCGGCGACAGATCTGAACGCACTCGCCACGGTTGGCAGAGCGGTTGGCATTAGCGAGGCTCATGTAGCACTTGCCCGATACAGCCATGCACAGAGCACCATGACAGAACATTTCGATGCGGATCTGCTTGCCCATAGGTCCGCAGATGTTCTGCTGCTCTATCTGCTCATGGATGTGCTTCACCTGGTCCATGTTCAATTCACGTGCCAGTACGGAAACATCAGCAAAGCGTGCATAAAACTTCAAAGCCTCTGTGTTTGAGATATTTAACTGTGTGGATAAGTGAACCTCCTCGCCCACTTCATTGCAATAGCTCATTACAGCCACATCGCTGGCGATGACAGCAGAGATGCCTGCCTCCTTGGCAGCATCGATGATTTCCTTCATCGTTGGGATGTCGTTATCGTAGATGACTGTATTGACGGTGAGATAGGTCTTGATGCCATGCTCATTGCAGGTGGCAGCAATCTCTCGCAAATCATCGATGGTAAAATGGTTGGCTGAATGGGAACGCATGTTCAACTTGCCGATACCAAAGTATACGGAGTCGGCACCAGCCTGTATGGCAGCAGCCAGTGACTCGCGTGAGCCCACTGGTGCCATCACTTCAAATTCGTTTATCTTTGTATTCATGAATGCAATTATCTTTTTTCGGGTACAAAGTTACACCAAAATGAAGACAAAACACAGAAAAATGGAGAAAAAATGACAGAAATTCGATTATATTGACAAATCAATCATGATTATTTGTCTATATTTGCCTATAAATAAGAATATATCCCTAGGATATACTTCTTTTTATATGAATCCTATCCAGTCTTACGGCTGGTATTATTAATTAAAAAGTGAAAGCAGATGAAGAATGTTTTTACCTCAGGAATGATTCTGTTCCTGGCAATGACCACAACGGTTAGTTGCACACAAGAAAACGTGATGCTTGAAACAACACCACAAGTCAAGAACCAAGAAGTAAGATTCTGCTTCTTCGAAAAATCCATTGTGCCTATCGGTCAGGATGAAGAGAGCAATCTTGCCAGAACAAGAGCCGACGGGAGCGAGAAATCGCTCAAGGATGCAAAACTCTACACAGATCTGCAAGTATGTCTCATTCCGAAAGGAGATAAAACTACTGCCGGCTATACCGTAAGACAGGAAAACTGGGATGACAAATTCGGAAACGTCAGCCTGCAAGTGCCGGCAGGAGAATACACGCTCGTTGCCGTAGCAGCAAAAACTGATTTGCAGAAGGAAGAACGAATCGAAATAAAATCAAGGTATGAAATGACCTTTGCCAACAATATTGTACGCGATATGGCGTATACCCTGCAGGATATCAAGGTGGAATCGGGCAGCAAAGCCGTAACACAGAGTGTTTCGCTGAAACGTGCCGTCAGCTGTTTTGAACTGCAAGCTACCGACATCATGCCCCTGACTACCAAGACTCAGGAAATCACGATAAGCGGAAGCTGCGGCACGGTGTTCAATCCTTCTACCGGATTCTGCAAAGAAAAGGCTACCATCACCCGAAACTTTTCTTTAGAAGCCAAAGCACACCAGGAAAGAAGCATTCACTATACACTCTACACCCTTCTGACCGACAAAGATATAACCGACATCCATATAACAGCTACGGCAAAAGACAAGGAAGAAAAGATTATCAAGACCATCAGCTTTGACAACGTACACCTGGTCATCGGAAAGAAGACTACCTATACCGGTCCGATTTTTACCTACCCTAACAATATGTCGTTCACAGTCAACCAGCCGGAGATTCCAGCATCAGGCTATGACAAGAAATTTTAATAACCCATGGCGTTTTAAGAAAGATTAATGCCACAGATTAAAATCTTTTTTGTATTTTTGCGGCATGGAAAGAAAGAACATTATAACCATAGGACTCGCTCTGCTTGTATTCGCCGGCTGCGGATACAGACAGCAGCGAGCCGGTATCCCAGAGACAGGTGGAGGCGAGGATTATCTTCCGGAGCATATCCACCTGATCAGTACTACGCCCGTCAAGGACCAGGGCAACAGCGAACTCTGCTGGGCATACGGCATGCTTGCCACCATCGAAAGCGAGCACATCATGAAGGGGGATTCCGTGAATCTCTCCATCGCCTACATAACCCGCATGATGCTGGAAGAACAGGCACTGGAATATTACTTTGCTCAGGGAAAGAAGAACATCAGCCTGCGCGGTACTGCCCCGATGCTGATACATTATATAGATAAGTATGGTGCACAACCTTACGACAGCTATGAAGATCCGAAGCACGTGAACTACAAGGTGCTCTGCCGCAAGGTGCAGAAACTGTGCGATGGCGCCATCTCGCAGAAAGCGGGCATCAGCCAGCTCAAGGAGGAACTGAACGACCTGTTTGACGCAGAAATAGGCTACATGCCTGCCAAGGCCGTACACATGCTGGGTGCCGAATATACCCCTCAAGAGTTTGCCCACAGCGTATGCTATCCCGAGGAGTATGTATCGCTCACCAGTTTCTCGCATCATCCTTACAGAGAATACTTTGCACTCGAGATTCCCGATAATCGGATGCACGATGCTTACCTGAACCTTCCGCTCGACGAGCTGATGCTCCACATCAGGAAGGCGGTAGAAAAAGGACACCCGGTATGCTGGGAAGGTGACATCAGCGAACCTGGATTCAAGGAACCAAGGAAGAACTGTGTAGACATACAGCCGATGGAACGCCCCGTGACCCAGGCATCGCGACAGAAGGAGTTTGAACAGCTTCGCACCACCGATGATCATGTAATGGAAATCATAGGTACCTTCATGAAAGGCAAGCAGAGATTCTACGTCTGCCGCAATTCATGGGGCAAGAACTGGGGCAACAAGGGGCTCATCTACCTATCGGAAGACTATCTGCGCCTCAAGACCATCGCCGTATCCATGAGCGAAGAGGCATATCTGTACGACCGGTCAGTGCGATTAGTCGTACCTTACTCATCTCCCAAAGACAGCATAAACCTCCTCTCTATATATAATAAGGTATAAGCTTAACTATAATCAGGAATAAGCTCCCAAACAGGCTTCAGACATAAGAAATGTGTTAAAATGGTTGACATACATCAAATAGCTGTTAAATAGCACGTGTGTGCGCACACACATAGTTGATTTATATCAAAAAAGAGGCTTTTTTATGTGATTTTCTCTTAAAACATTTGGTGGGTTCGGAAAATCGTCGTACCTTTGCATCGTCAATAAGACAAAAAGGTTATTAGGTTTTTAGGTTAAGATTGTTAGTTGTTTTAGGTTATTAGTTAGTTTAAAGGTAAATTTAAGATTGTTTATTCAGAGAAACGGTATTAGTTAAGGTAAAGAAAAGATTGTTTATTCAAGGACGACAAAAAGTTTAGGTTATTAGGTTTTTAGGTTTAAGATTGTTAGTTGTTTTTTTATTAGGTTTTAGTTTAAAGGTAAATTTAAAGATTGTTTATTCAAGGATTAATAGGATAATTTCAACAGGTGAGTTGAAGGTAAAAAGATCAAATGTATGGGATAACCAAAGATGACGCCTGAGCAGAATTGCTGCTTCGGGCTCCGTAATGGAAAGGGTAACAAAAAGCCCTTGAGTTATGAGAAATTTGGGAATATCGTATTAGAAGAGCGCAATTTCGAAATCATTCGAAGTTGCGCTCTTTATTTTATCCCCTAGGTAAAGGAGCTAGGACATATGTATTACTACATAAAAACTTTGCCTAAGACTATAGCCATAACACCTTAAAGTACTTAACTCATTTACTCCTAGACTGGAGAAAGTTCAGTTTGAGAAAAAATAACCGCCAAATTATTTTGTTTTACCAACGAAAAGTCGTAATTTTGCAGAAGATATATAAAGATAGGAAATTATGGCAAGACATCCTCTTTGGAACGAAGAATACTGGCTCCTGCTGTTGCAGCTGTACCAGAAGAAGCCCATGGGCGTGAAACCTCTCTATTCGAAAGGGATGGTCGACTTGAGCCTGGAACTGCATATTCCACCTGAGTTTCTGCACGAACAGATGTTCAAACTCAGAATGGTGACTCCGAGAATCAAGCGACTATGGGAGAAGTATGCCGATAAGCCACAGAAACTGAAGCGCGATATACAGCGCATCAGGCAGATGAACGGCTGCGGAAACGCCATACAGTTCTTCGAGGGAGTGGAAGTGAAGGAAACATTCGAGAAAAACTGGGAACCACTGGAAAGTGAACCATCGCTCACCCCCGTGAAACTCATCATCATCCTCGATCTCTACTTCCAGCTCACACCAATCACCATGGTGCCGGAAACACCGGAAATCATCGACCTGGGAAAACTCATCAGGACATCACCGAAGGTCATTGCCGAGGCGATGGGCGTATTCATGTACTGCGACCCCTATCTCAACCGCGAAGATGTGCTGATACACCCGCTGCTAGAAGCATGCAGCGACATCTGGCACCAATACGGAAACGGAAATCCAGACAGGCTTTACCAGCTTGCCAACGAACTAAAAGAATACTTTAAGTAATTATGGCTCAAAAACTCATACAGACACAGGCACAGAAGTTACAGCAACTTCAAAGACTTTCAGCCCAGCAAATGCTGCAGGTGAAACTGTTGGAAATGCCGCTCACGGAACTGGAAGACAGTATCAATGCAGAACTGGACGATAATCCCGCTCTGGAAAGCGAGAACCCAGACGACATGCTCAACGAGAATGTCGCCAATGATGATTCGCCCGCAGATGATGAGTACGACAACAGCAGCGATGAGGATGCCTACGAGGCTGAATCTGAAAAAGAAGAAAGAAAAGACGAACTGGACCAGGCACTGGAAAGCATCGGAAAAGACGACCAGATGCCTGACTACAATACAGACAGATACAACAACCAGGACAGCGCTGACTACGAAGAAATGGTTTACGGCGACACCACCTCTTTCTATGATAAGCTGAAGGAACAGATGGACATGCAGCCGCTCAGCGACAAGGAGAAGGAAGTAATGGAATATCTCATAGGTTCACTGGATGACGACGGACTGCTCCGCAAGGACCTGGACAGCATCTGCGATGAACTCGCTATCTATCACAACATCGATGTTACGGAAAAAGACATCGAGCACGTGCTCCACATTCTACAGACCTTCGACCCAGCCGGTGTAGGAGGAAGAAGTCTGCAGGAATGCCTCCTGCTGCAGGTTAAGAGACTGCCGAGAGGTGTGCTCCGCAAGACGATGGAAGAGGTGTTTACCGACTATTTTGACGAGTTTACCAAGAAACATTGGGACAAGATCAAGGCAGGACTGGAACTGAACGATACACAGGTAGAAACCCTGCAGGCAGAAATCAGAAAGCTGAACCCGAAACCGGGCGCATCGATGGGCGAAACAGAGGGAAGAAACATGCAGCAGATTACCCCCGACTTCATCATCGACACCAATGACGACGGAACGATTACATTCTCGCTGAACCGCGGCAACATTCCGCAACTGACGGTTTCGCCATCATTCACCGACATGATTGACACCTACAGGAAGCATAAAGACAAGATGAGCCGGAGCGACAAGGAAGCCCTGCTCTACGCCAAGGAAAAGGTAGACAAGGCACAGGGATTCATCGAAGCCATCAAGCAGAGAAGACATACCCTCATCGTCACCATGAAGGCAATTATCGACATACAGCGGCAGTTTTTCCTGGATGGAGACGAGGCTGACCTGAAACCGATGATCCTGAAGGATGTAGCAGAACGCACGGGACTGGACATCAGTACCATCTCGAGAGTGAGCAACGTGAAGTATGCCCAGACTAAATGGGGCACCTTCCCGCTGAAGTTCTTCTTCACAGACAGCTACACCACAGAAGACGGCGAAGAGATGTCTACCCGCAAAATCAAGATTGCCCTGCACGACATCATCGAGAAAGAAGACAAGAAAAAGCCGATCAGCGATGATGCACTCGCCAAACTGCTGAAGGAGAAGGGATTCCCTATCGCACGACGTACGGTGGCAAAATATAGGGAGCAACTGGGCATACCGGTGGCACGACTCAGGAAATAAGATAGTGGTATGAGTCAGGAAGAAACCGGGGCCCACCACAAAATATTTGAGAGATAAAAAGAATATATACGTTATTAGTGTTATGAAAGAGAAGAATATCATATTGACAGCACGCATCATGAGCATGATCTTCACGCCCTTCTATCTGCCGATGGTAGGACTGATTGCTCTGTTCATCTTCAGTTATATGTCGCTGTTACCGATAGGATACAAACTGGTGATGCTGGGCATGGTCTACCTCCTGACCGTCGTAGCTCCATCGCTACTCATCCACCTCTACCGCATGGTTCAAGGCTGGACCTCGCGTGAACTGGGCAAGAAGGAGCGTCGTATTGTGCCTTACATCCTCTCTATCGTATGTTACTTCGGCTGTTTTTTCTGGATGGAATACCGCAATACGCCTCGCGTCATCAGTATCATCGTAGTGGTAGCGCTGGCGATACAGATGATTTGCGCCTTCATCAATGTATGGTGGAAGATCAGCACCCATACGGCAGCCATCGGAGGTGTGGCAGGAGCTCTGGTGTCTTATTCTGTAGCCTTCAATTTCAATCCGCTGTGGTGGCTCTGCCTTGTGCTGATGATGGCAGGCGCAGTAGGAAGTGCCCGCATGATACTCCGACAACATACGCTGTCACAGGTAGTTGCAGGATTCCTGATAGGCACAGCCTGTTCTATATTGGTAATATAAAGTTTATAATAAAATATAAGAAGAAATGAAACCATTAGTAAGCATTATTATGGGCAGTACAAGCGATCTGCCTGTTATGGAAAAAGCATGTAAGTGGTTGAACGACAACCAGATTCCTTTCGAGGTAAATGCCCTCTCTGCACACCGCACACCGGATGCAGTAGAATCATTTGCCAAGGGAGCCAAGGAGCGTGGCGTGAAGGTAATCATCGCCGCTGCCGGTATGGCTGCCGCCCTTCCTGGTGTTATCGCAGCATCTACTCCTCTGCCAGTAATCGGCGTGCCTATCAAGGGTATGCTCGATGGTCTTGATGCCATGCTCAGCATCATCCAGATGCCTCCTGGCATTCCTGTAGCTACTGTTGGTGTGAATGCGGCTCAGAACGCTGCCATCCTCGCTGCTGAAATGATTGCCCTTGCCGACGAGGAAGTGGCTCAGAAGGTAGAGGCTTGGAAGGCGGGTCTCGGTGCCAAAATTGAGAAGGCCAACAAGGACCTGGCTGAGGTGAAATACGACTTCAAGTGTAATTAATCTAATATGTGATATGCCCCATTCTTTTGGGGCATATCTTATCTTATATATTATGGTAGATTTATTCAATTATACCCGCCGTGCCTCTTCTGTGGCACATATCGGAGCCATTGACCTGGGTGGCGATAATCCTATCCGCATCCAGTCGATGACCACCACCAACACCAATGATACCGAGGCTTGCGTGCGACAGGCTGAGGAGATTATCAAGGCTGGTGGCGAGCTGGTGCGCTTCACCACTCAGGGTTCCCGCGAGGCAGAGAACATGAAAAACATCAATGCCGGCATCCGTGCCGACGGCTATCAGACTCCGCTCGTAGCCGATGTTCACTTCAATCCTAATGTTGCCGACGTGGCTGCTCTCTATTGTGAGAAAGTGCGCGTCAATCCTGGCAACTACGTGGATCCTGCCCGCAAGTTCATCAAGCAGGAATATACCGACGAGGAGTATGCCCACGAACTTCAGAAGATTGAGGATCGCTTCGTACCTTTCCTCAACATCTGCAAGGAGCATCATACTGCCATCCGCATCGGTGTGAATCATGGTTCACTCTCCGACCGCATCCGTAACCGCTACGGCGATACGCCTGAGGGCATCGTAGAGAGCTGTCTCGAGTTCCTGCGCATCTGCAAGAAGGAGAATTTCCACGATGTGGTTATCAGCATCAAGTCATCCAATACCGTTGTGATGGTTCGCTCCATGCGCCTCCTGGTAGAAGAAATGGAGAAGGAAGGCATGAACTACCCACTCCACCTCGGCGTAACCGAAGCCGGCGAAGGCGAAGATGGCAGAATCAAGAGTGCCGTAGGTATCGGTGCCCTCCTGGCTGATGGCATCGGCGATACCGTTCGTGTAAGCCTGAGCGAGGAGCCGGCTGCAGAGATTCCTGTGGCACGCCATCTGGTAGATTACATCGGCAAGAAGAAGGGGCATCTGATGATTCCTGCCACAGCTTGTCCTTCATTCGACTGGCTGCGCCCTACCCGCCGCGAAACCGTGGCTGTAGGCAATATCGGCGGCAGCAACGTTCCTATAGTCATCAGCAACCGAATCAACGGCGAGAGCACCGCTTGTGAGAACAAGGATGCTACTCCAGACTATATCTACATCGGCGGCAAGATGCCTAAGCAGTTTGTGGCTGGCCAGAGCTACATCGTAGATTACAACGTTTACGAGACGCTGAACAGCAAGCCAGAGACGACTGGTGCCAAGCTCTACCCTATCTTCCCTGCCATGGCAATGCCGCTCATCGCCAGCATCAAGGCAGACGTGAAGTTCCTCACCCTGCAGTTTGGTACTCCAGCCGAGGAATACATCGCCTGTCTGAAGGCTCATCCTGAGGTGGTGGTTATCTGCGTAAGCAATCATCAGAACCGCCTGGGCGACCAGCGTGCATTGGTTCACGAGATGATGAATGCCGGCTTGAAGAACCCTGTGGTTTTCGCCGAGATGTACCAGCACGGCAAGGAGGAGAAGAGCGACTTCCAGCTGGAGGCTGCTGCTGATATGGGAGCCTTGATGATTGATGGTCTGACCGATGGTATCTGGCTGATGAACAATGGAGACATCCCTGCCCAGACAATAGATGAAACCGCTTTCGGAATACTTCAGGCAGCCCGTCTGCGCACCAGCAAGACCGAGTATATCAGTTGTCCGGGATGCGGCAGAACCCTCTACGATCTTCGTGAAACCATCGCCAAGATCAAGGAGGCAACCAAGCATCTCAAGGGTCTGAAGATAGGTATCATGGGCTGTATCGTGAATGGTCCAGGCGAAATGGCGGATGCCGATTACGGCTACGTAGGTGCCGGTCCAAACCGAGTAAGCCTCTACCGCAAGCAGGTTTGCGTAGAAAAGAATATTCCGCAGGAGGTGGCAGTAGAGCATCTGCTCGCCCTCATCGACTCGGACAAGCAATAATTATTTAGGCACGGATTACACAGATTACACGACTCTTTATTAGAGATTATGATATGGTTTATTAGCAGTTGCGCCATAAATCCGTGTAATCCGCGTAATCCGTGCCTAATTTATACCCGCCCCTAATCACTCCCCGTTCCTAATCCATAGTGCCTTCAAAAGTTCAGGAATGAATGTTATCTTTAAGTTAATCTCCACCTCTTTATATGGCTCTTTCACAAAAAAAATGTATCTTTGCAACTGTAATCATCAAAAACAGAAAAGATTATGGCAAATACTAAACTGCTCCTGGTAGAGGATGATGAAAACCTCGCCTATATGGAGAAAAGTTGCTTCGAAGATATCATCGGAGGATATGAGGTGAAAACTGCCGTAAACGGCAAGGAAGGACTGAAGGTGTGGCAAGACTTTCAGCCCGATGTTATCGTATCTGATATCGACATGCCCATCATGGACGGAATAGAAATGGTGAAGAAAATACGCGAGGTTGACGGAAAAACCATAATTCTGTTTACCACCGGACTCACCTCGCCGAAAGACCTGAAGGCAGGTTATGCCGCCGGGGCCAACAACTATGTGAAGAAGCCGTTTATTCCGGAAGAGCTTGATGCTCATATACATAGCCTGCTCCAACTGAAAGCCGGAACCCGCAGCGAAAACGCCAGCAACCAGATAAAACTGGGTAAATACATTCTAGATGCCGACCATGCTACTCTGAAAGATACACAGGATGGTAAACAGAAAATGCTCACCGCACGAGAGGCAAAGATTCTGGAACTGCTGGCAGTAAACAAAAACGAGGTGGTGCGCCGCGAAGCCGTATTGAGCCGGTTCTGGGGAGTGGAAGACAAAGACTATTTTGCTTCCAGAAGTTTGGATGTATTCATCAAGAAAATCCGCACAGCGCTGGAAGACGAACCGGGCGTAGAACTGAAAACCATCAGAGGTGTGGGATTCAAACTCATCGCAGAATAGACGCATCTCAAACCTCAGGATATCAGTAAAACGAATCATCTCTATACGGAATGATAGAAAAGAAAACAGATTATTAAAGACAAACATATATGTTAAAAGCGATACTATACTTCTTTCTCCTGATAGCTGAATTTTTCATCACTATCCTGATAAGCGGTTTCTGCTTTGGCCTGTATTATGCCTATATAGGTAGTGATCACATGCCAGGCAACAGCAAGGGAGATATGACTACAACAGAAACGTTTCCTTTCATCATAGCTTTCACCCTGATAGCTACACTCATCATCTGGTTTACCTTTCATAAAGGCAAGTTTTCGAGTTTTACGCTTGGCAAGGTAAAGCCAGAGAGCAAATGGCAACTCATGCTCTACGGCTCTATGCCGATGCTGGGCTTTATCATCGCCTATTATGCCCTGATGAGCTACTTAGGCATTCATTTTATACCTAAAGAAATGAGCCAGTTCGGCTTTTTCCAGATTCTCCCACTGATGCTGGTAGGCACATTTATCTCAACCTACGTTTTCTATGGTGCCATTCTGGAAGAACTTCTGAAAAGCGGAAAGAAGAAATGGGTCGTTCTGCTTGTATACTTGCTCATGATTATGCCAACTACGCTGACAGCAGGTTCGGGCGAGGGAATGGCACTCTGGATATTTTACGTCCTGGCAGCCCTCCCGTGCACCTTATACGGTTTCTGGCTTTACTGCAAAACCCGAAGTTCCATCGTTATATTTGCGGTTTATCTCATATCCAATATGGTTCCGTTCAACCTGGGCAGCAACTGGGTTACCATCCTAGTATGCATCCTGGGACTGGGCATGATGGGCTATGGATTCTATCTTCTCAAGAAGAATATAGAACCATTGCTGATACAAGAGGATGAGTAAATAAAAGAATACTAAAACTACCTGATTATGAAGGCAAACAGAACCAAAATGCTCGGTACGATGGCGCTGGTAGCCGTACTATGCATGCAACTTTTCTGGATATACAACTCATTCCAGATGAGCGTTCACCAGATGGGCTACGATAATCCCTGGAATCTGGCAGCCGATGTGAGGGCACATGCCTTTTTCTCGGCACTCTACCAGAGTCGCATCACCCTGCTCACTTCTCTCCTCACCACGGTGGTCATCATCCTGAGCCTCATCGACCAGATTAACTACATCGATGAGCAGGAAAGGGTTCGCCTGCTGCGCGAGGATTTCTCCTATGCAATGGTTCACGACATGAAGTCGCCGCTCACCTCTATCATCATGGGAACCAAATATCTGCACAGCGGCGTACTGGAGAAGAAGCCGGAAATGAAGGAGAAATATTTCTGTATCGTAGAAGACGAGGCACAGCATCTGCTTGCTCTCATCAACCGCCTGCTTACCATCTCAAAACTGGAACATGGTAAACTGAGCATCCAGAAGGCTGAAATAGATCTGGAGGCGATGATAGAGGATGTGGTGGATAAATACAAGGCGAAATCAGCAAAACCGATTCATATCACCACCCTATTCAGAGCCACTTCGGCACTGGCAGATGAGGAATTTCTGAAGGAGGCTATCAGCAATATAGTAGATAACGCCACCAAATACTCGAAGGAAGAAATTAACATTCAGATTTCCACCTCCGAGAATGACAGAAATGTATATATCAAGATATACGATGAGGGTATCGGCATAGCCAGAAGTGAGATGAAAACAATCTTCAACCGCTTTGAGCGTGCTGCTGAGCACGAAAGAGACGCCCGGAAGACCCGTGGCGGCTTCGGTATCGGCCTGAACTACGTGCTACAGGTAATCAATGCCCATGACGGCAAAGTAAGCGTAAAGAGCGAAAAAGGCAAATGGTCGGAGTTCACCATATCGCTGCCGAAATAATCAGCTTGCACAGCCATATTAATAACAAAGCTCCCGATGCATCATGCACCGAGAGCTTTGTTTTATCTTATTTCACGATTGAAGAAACCGGATTTCTCACACCCTTCATTCCTACGAGGAATGCCTTGGCAGCACCAAACTTGAGGAACATATCCAAACGGATAGGAATATGATTCTCATCATCGGTTACATAGAAATCTACGATTCTCTTATACTTGCGATTCTCATACTCCATATAGGCAAGGCGCAGGCAACGGTACTTAACACCATTATCTGCCTTGATGGTAACCTTACCATCAAACTTTATCTGAGCTGGAGTGCGGTTCTTTCCATCAGCAATAGGGAATTTTACGGTATAACCCTTCTTCCAGTTGGCAGGATCGAAACTGCGGGCACGCAGGAAGATGTTCATCATGTCAAAAACACAATCATCGTAGGTGGCATTCTTCCATACATGCTTACCATCATGCTGCTGACGGTGCTGTTTGAGATGACACCTACCGCCAGAATAGCTGTAGAATACCTCATCTACCGTATAGCGCTTGCCCTCGTGAGCTCCCTTACGGAAATACATAGGCGCCAAATCGGTGCCGCTGTAGCAGAGCAGAGTGTCGCGAAGCACAAAGATATCATCTACACGCTTATTGCCTCTTGTAACAAGAGAACCGCGATAAGCAGGCTTACCATGACGGGTAGTTTGGACGATAGACATACTGGCATTACCAGCTTTTACCCAAACAAACTTCCAATTGTAATACAGATTGTAAGTAAGGAACTCACCCGACTTGAAGGCTGTATTACGGAAGGTACACTGGGCAGACACCGTAGTGCTGACCAGAAGTAGCAATAATGCAATCCCGAATGATTTGATCGTTTTCATAACTCTTTATAATTTAGGAATGTACTCGATGCCAAGTTTCTTGGCACGTTGCGCATTCTGGTTCTTAACTTTCTTTTCTTTATCAGGCTTCTGCTTGGTAATGACACCAGGCTTCTGACGAGAGAGTTCGCGGACCGTAGGATCCCAACTCTCGGTTAAATCCCATTTAGCCTTGCATTCTATCACGTCTGGATAGTAATACACCTCTTCTGCCTGTTCATCCTTATCATAGCAGCCTGTATCCCACTTGCCGTTGCCGTTGCGGTCTACTATCAGACGCATGTAATACTTCTCCGGCTTGAGATAATAGAATTCGGCTACTCCGTTCACTGCCTTCACTTCTTTCACCACCTGATCCTGCGCATTGAGTAGCTGAACGAGGAGCGGATGATTGTCGAAATCGTGCGTTACATTAATGAGCAGCGTGCCGTAAGTATCCAGGGAATTGACCTTGAAACCTTGTTTTACAGGTTTAGATACAAGTCCGTAGATGTCCTGGAACGCGGCAGAATCAACCTCCAGACTATATTCTATGTCCGGACGCCACTCGCCTCTCAGAATATACTTGCGGTTGCCCAGCGGCTTAAACTCCATCGGCGCCCTATACCATAGCGTATCATGCTTGGCATAGAGATGAATGCCTGCCGTATCGGCCTTGGCAAGCGGCGTATTGAAGGTGAAGATAACATTCTTGTCAGGATCGAGCTGAGAAGAGACACTCATCTGAACATCAAGCGGTTTTACTGCCATCACGCTATCATAAGGTTCACCCTTCTTCTTCAGTTTTTCCTGCTTCTTGGTCCATTTCTCCAGTTCCTTAGCCTGCGCCTTCATACGCTTTTCGTAAGGTTCCTTCGAAAGAATTTCGAGCGTATCAGTCTGATTGCGGAGCACGCCCGTACTGTCTGTCATACGGTAAGTAAGCTCTATATTCAGCGTATCCTGGTTGACCAGCGCCGTATCCTTGAGCCAATAGGTAAGCGTATCGTTCTTCTCCGATTTTTCCAGAATAAAGGCATCTTTCTCATTAAAATTCAAGCCCTTGATCTGTGGCAGGATAGAATCACCATAACTGTAATAGAGCGAGAAGCAGTTGGCCTTCTGACGCTCTGCCTTGAGGAAGAAGCGGTCGGAAACCAGTTCGGTAAAGGCACGGAGCACTACATTATCCGGTAGGAAATGAGTATAATTAACCTGATCTATCGACTTGATATGCAAGGAATCAATCCATGTAGTATCCTGTCGTACATCCGGCTTGCTTGACGGCACGATAATATCATGAGAAAAAGCGAGTTTTTCGCTTTTCTGGCTGAACATATAGTTGCCATCCATATCCTGCAGGGCATAGATGCGGTAAGAGCCCGGAGCCACACCTTTTATGACGAAGCGACCACGGCTGTCGGTACGGCTTACACGCAGCATAGGCTTGGTCTTGAAGGCTGAATCGGCATGATCAGCGTAAAGACCTACCAGAATACCCTTGATAGGCTCCAGATTCTCTGATTCGAGCACATATCCCGACACCTCCATCGTATCGATGACCTCGCCGGTAGAGAAACTGTAGGTATAGTTTCCCATCGGATTGCCCTCGTTATTATCGCTGATGGCATCGGAAAAGTCGATGGTATAGGTAGTATTCGGCTTGAGCGAATCTACCAGAGAAATCTGAATATGCTTGCCCGAAGCCTTGATTTCAGGCACTTCGAGCTGCGGAGGCGAAACAACCACTTTCTCGGTAGGATTATCTACCTTGATATATTCGTCGAAATAGATATTCACCTTCTTCTGCTTCACATTTACGCCCTTATCGACTGGCGAAGCTCCAATCACCTTAGGAGGAGTTTCGTCGAACCAACCACCATCCGGCTGTCCCATCTTGGCACAGGATGCCAACATGAGGAAAGCTAAGACGTAAAAAGGCAGAAACAGTGAATTTGCCTTCAACTTGCTCTTTATGTCGTTCAATTGAATCATTCTTTATATCTTCTTAATATCGCAGCATCACTTCAACTTCAGGCGGAAGAAGCATGCAGCTTGTTTTATTTGTTCATCATGAGCATCTCATCAATGTTCTTGCGACTGTTGCTCAAGCGTGGAATCTTATGCTGTCCACCTAACTTGCCCTTGCTCTTCAGCCATTCATTGAAGAGTCCCGGCTTGGCCTTCACTATCTCCAGATGCTGGAGGGTAACGTCGTGAAAGCGCTTGGCCTCGTAATCGCTGTTGATTTCCTGCAACTTCTGGTCTAACAGACTGGCAAATTCATCGAGGCTGGCTGGCTCCTGAGAGAACTCTATGAGCCACTGGTGACGGCACTTGGCATTACTGTCCATATAAACCGGCGCAGCGGTATAATCAGAAACCTGAGCACCCGTCTTCTCGCAGGCATAAGCCAATCCCTTCTCGGCATTATCCATGATCAGTTCCTCGCCAAATGCATTAATAAAGTACTTGGTACGGCCGGTAATGACAAACTTATAAGGATTCTTGCTGGTAAACTGAACCGTATCGCCGATGAGATAGCGCCACAAACCACAGGAAGTGGTGATGATCATAGCGTAGTTCTTGCCTACCTCAACACCCCAGAGAGGCACAACGGTAGGATTCTCGCTGCCGAATTCGTCCATAGGGATAAACTCGTAGAATACATCATAATCTATCATAAGCGACATGGCTGGGTCTGCCGGATCATCCTGCAGTCCGAAGAATCCCTCGCTGGCATTATAAGTCTCCATATAATGCATGTTCGGCGAAGTGATGAGCTGTTCATACTGCTTGCGGTAAGGAGTAAAGGCAATACCGCCATGGAAGAATACCTCCAGATTAGGCCATACCTCTTCCAGATGCTTCATGCCGGAAAGTTCCATGACACGCACCAGCACACTAAGCATCCAGCTAGGAACACCCGAGATATTGGTTACGTTCTTATTCATCGTTTCGCGGGCAATAAGGTCGCGTTTCACTTCGAAATCGCTCAGGAGAGCGGTTGACTTCTTAGGAACACGCACCAGATTGGCAAGCGGATTGATATTTTCGATGAGGATAGCGCTCAGGTCACCCACCAGACTATCCGACACATTATAGTTAGGCGAATGGCTTCCACCTAAGATAAGGCTCTTGCCATCAAAGAGTCTGCTCTTCGGATTATTGCGCAGATAATAGGCTACAGCATCAAAGCCTCCGGCATAATGAATGCCATGCAAGCCATCATGAGAAACCGGGATAAACTTACTCTTATCGTTGGTGGTGCCAGATGACTTGGCGTACCATTTTACCAGTCCCGGCCATAGAATATCCTTTTCGCCATGACGCATACGGTCGATATCCCCCTTCAACTCCTCGTAGGTATTGACAGGAATATTCTGTGCAAATTTATCATAACTGTTGGTGGAATTTAATAAATGCTTGACACCATATTCAGTATTTTTTCCTTTATTTATAAGGTGCATAAGCACTTTATGCTGCAAATGTTCTGCATCATAGACATACTTCTCCAACTCCTTCTGCCGAGGTTTGAAGACGTTACTTACTATCGTTGTTAAACTCATATCTAGATATATATCATTTAAGTAAATGCAAAAGTAAATCAAACTTTTGATATAGAGAAAGTTTTTACTATTTTTTAATACAAAAGGGTAAGATAAAGTATACAAAAAGGAAATATACAACACAAAAGACTCCCATAAGTGGCGATATTTACCATCTTATGGGAGTCTTCTGTTAAATCGTATTTCCTATCCGGAAAGAGATACAGTTTACTCATCGTTACCGAAAGCAGCCGCTTCGGCAGCGGCAATAATCTCTTCTCTTGATAATTCCTTAGGCTGAGCCGTGATGTCGCTCAAATCGAACTCATCACTCTCCTTCTTTTCATCCTTCACCTCGACCTGCACTTCAGTTTCCTGGGCAGTTTCGGCAGATTTTTCTGTGAAAACCTCCTCTTTGAAAACATTGATGTGCTTCTCCTCTACCGGTGCGTTTTGTGCATCAGCATCCTGCGAGATGATGAAATCGTCTTTCACTTCTGTGTTAGGCACGTTTTCAACAGGTTCCTCTTCCATCTTGGTGCGGTTAGCCTTAGCTGTGAACACAGCATCAATATACTGTGGTTCTTTGCGCAGTTTTTCCAAGCTAGTCTTAGAAGCCACCTGCTGGCTTTCCTTTTTGGAATAGCCCTTTCCTACTCCACCTTCAACACCTTCGAGTACAACCTGATAGGTGAAAATCGGGCTACCATTCTTGTCTTTTTGCTGGTCTAGCATAACGAAATCCAGCTTCACGCGGTTTTTCTGGCTCCATTCGATGAGTTTGCTCTTGAAGTTAACCTCCTTATAAGCCACCTTATCGATGTTTATCATTTGTGCCAGAATACGTTTCTGCATAAAATACATGCAGGCATCGTAACCACGGTCCAGATAAATGGCACCTACCAAAGCTTCGAACGCATTTCCTCCCATATAACTGTTATGAGAAGAACTGTGGCCATTAGAAAGAATCAGCTGGTTGATGCCCATTTCCTGTGCCAGTTTATTCAGCGTATCACGCTGCACTAGCTTGCTTCGGGTATTGGTAAGAAATCCCTCACGCTTGCCAGGGAAATGCTGGTACACGATATCTCCTACTACAGCATCCAAAACCGCATCACCCAAGAACTCCAACCGCTCGTTGTTCACTGGTTTTCCCTTAGAATTGCGGTGCATGATACTCTTGTGCAACAGCGCCATCTTGTAGTAGCTGATGTCGTGAGGATAAAAACCGAGGATTTCATATAAAGACAAATAAAGCTCTTTATCCTTGCGGAAAGAGAGCTTTATCCTATCTATAAAATTATTCAGCATACTTCTTGAATACTACACAGCAGTTGTGACCGCCGAATCCGAAAGTATTACTCAATGCAGCACGAACCTCACGCTTCTGAGCTTTGTTGAAGGTAAAGTTCAAGTTGTAATCGAGCTCTGGATCATTATCACCCTCTTCGTGGTTGATAGTAGGAGGAACGATATCGTTCTTCACACTAAGAACACAAGCCATAGCCTCTACTGCACCAGCAGCACCAAGGAGGTGACCAGTCATTGACTTGGTAGAACTGATGTTGAGCTTGTAAGCTGCATCACCGAAGACTGCCTTGATAGCCTTAGCCTCTGAGATATCACCTACATGGGTAGATGTACCGTGAACATTGATATAGTCAATGTCCTCTGGCTTCAGATTGGCATCAGCAAGTGCACGCTCCATAACGAGCTTAGCACCAAGACCCTCAGGATGAGATGCTGTGATGTGATAAGCATCGGCACTCTCGCCCTCACCTACCATCTCAGCATAAATCTTCGCACCACGAGCCTTAGCGTGCTCAAGTTCCTCGAGAATCAAGCAACCTGCACCCTCGCCCATGATAAATCCATCACGGCTTGCGCTGAACGGACGTGAAGCATGCTCTGGGTCATCATTACGTGTTGACAATGCATGCATAGCATTGAAACCACCTACGCCACAAGCGCAGATAGCAGCCTCTGCACCACCGCTAACGATGATGTTTGCCTTACCCAAACGAATCAGGTTGAAGGCATCAGCCAATGCATTGCTTGAAGAAGCACATGCAGATGTAGTAGTGTAGTTTGGTCCGTGGAATCCAAAGTGGATGGAAATCTGACCTGAAGCGATATCTGCAATCATCTTAGGGATGAAGAATGGGTTAAACTTAGGACCATTCTCCTCGTGAGTACCATAGTACTTCACCTCATCCTCGAAAGTCTTGATACCACCGATACCTACACCGAATACAACGCCAACGTTGTTCAAGTCTTCCTTCTCAAGATCGATATTAGCATCCTTTACACCCTGCATGGCAGCAATCATAGCCAACTGGGTATAACGGTCAAGCTTGCGAGCTTCCTTACGATCAATCCAATCATTGATGTTCAGGCCTTTAACCTCGCAAGCGAACTTGGTCTTGAAAAGGGTTGTATCGAAATGAGTAATAGGCGCAGCACCGCTCTTACCAGCAAGGAGGCTCTCCCAAGTTTCCTCAGGAGTATTACCAACTGGAGTCACAGCACCGAGACCTGTTACAACAACTCTCTTTAATTCCATTTAGTATAATTTAGCTGCTAAATTACTTAGCGTTCTCCTCAATGTAAGAGATAGCGTCACCTACAGTAGCAATCTTCTCAGCCTTATCGTCTGGGATAGAGATAGAGAACTCCTTCTCGAACTCCATGATCAACTCTACAGTATCCAAAGAATCTGCACCAAGATCATTTGTGAAGCTTGCCTCTGGCTTAACTTCAGCCTCATCAACACCGAGTTTATCAACGATAATTGCCTTTACTTTGCTTTCAATTTCTGACATAATTGTAACTTTTAAAATGTTTATAAATCAATTTCTAATTAAAAATCTGGGTGCAAAGGAACACTTTTTTTTTGAGATAAACAAATATTTTGGCGAAAAAAGTGCATTATTGTGCACAAACACCCCCTAATTGTGCATATTTTTGGCATTTTTTTCCTTTTTTGTTGGTCGTTTCAGATTATTTTGTTACTTTTGTACGGTATTAATTAAACATTTAAATCCATTATGACATTTACAGAAAAAGCCAATAAGATATTTAATCAGGCGATAGCCGATTATCATATCAAAGACAACATTGATACACCAATCAATAATCCATATCAGGAAGGTAGCATCGAGAACTGCCTTTATCTGAAGTGCTGGATTGACACTGTACAGTGGCATTTCGAGGATATTATCCGTGATCCTCAGATAGACCCGGCTGAAGCACTCGTATTGAAGCGCAGAATCGACAAGAGCAACCAGGACAGAACAGACCTCGTTGAGCAAATCGATACTTACTTCCGCGAAACATACAAAGACGTGAAGGTTCAGGATGATGCACGCATCAACACTGAGAGTCCTGCATGGGCTGTTGACCGCTTGAGTATTCTTGCCCTCAAGATTTATCACATGAAGGAGCAGGTGGAACGCCCGGAAGCTTCGGCTGAGCACAAAGCGAAATGCCAAGCCAAACTGGATGTACTCCTGGAACAGCAGGTAGACCTTTCTACAGCTATCGACCAACTCTTGGAAGATATCGAGGCTGGACGCAAATACATGAAGGTTTACCGACAGATGAAGATGTACAACGATCCTTCAACCAATCCTGTACTCTATAAGAAATAAAAAAAAAGAATAGGAGAGCGCATATACCTTATTATATAATAAGAGGTATAGCTCTCTTTTTTCACCTTATATTATATATAGAAGAAAAAACGATGAAAACTGAGCATATCCTGGTAATTAGATTTTCAGCCATGGGCGATGTAGCCATGACCGTACCTGTAATTCAATCTTTGGCCAAACAATACCCGAAAGTAAGAATTACTGTGCTCAGTCGTCCCTTTGCCCGTCCTTTCTTTGAAGACTTGGCTCCTAACGTTGGCTTTATGGAAGCTGATATCAAGGAGGAATACAAAGGGGTGAAAGGACTCAACGCACTCTATCGCCGATTGATAGCCAAACAGTTTACAGCAATTGCCGATTTACATAGCGTGCTGCGTTCCGATTATCTGCGTATGCGCTTCAACCTGGATAACTTCAAGGTTGCACATATTGACAAACATCGCAAGGGAAAACGCAAGCTGGTAGCTTCTAATGGTAAAAAACTTGTGCAGCAACCTACATCGTTCCAAAACTATGCTGATGTTTTTGCACAACTTGGATATCCTATCCACATGGATTTCACATCTATCTATGGGGATGGAAAACAAGGAGATTTAAGTATCTTACCACAGGAGGTATTCGGAGTAGGAGAGAATGCTATCTCACTAGAAGACAAGCACATAACAGAGCCGTGGATTGGTATTGCTCCCTTCGCTGCACACGAGGGAAAAATATATCCTATACAACTGATGGAAAAAGTTATCCAGCGACTTATCCACAATCATCCACACGCTCATATCTTCCTTTTCGGTGGAGGCAAAGACGAAACACCAGTGATGAACGACTGGGCAGATAAGTATCCACAGCTCATTAACGCTTCTTCTCATCTTAACGGATTGAAACAGGAACTCATCCTGATTAGTCATCTGCACGTTATGGTGAGCATGGATAGTGCCAATATGCACTTGGCATCGCTTGTTAACACTCCTGTAGTAAGCATCTGGGGAGCTACCCATCCATACGCAGGTTTCATGGGCTGGCATCAGGATCCTGCCAATGCCGTACAGCTTGATTTACCTTGCCGCCCTTGCAGTATCTATGGTAACAAGCCTTGCGCTAGGGGAGACTTCGCATGTATGAAGAATATCTCTCCTGAACTGGTAACAGAAAAAATTGATTCTGTTTTGAACAAAAGATAGGGAATCAGAACTTCTATATATAATAATATATCAGAAACCTATATATAAATAGGTATTGAATAGAAAGAAACAGATGAAAATCCTATAACCAAAACCAACCATACAAATAACTCAGACCAGAGAGCAGAATATCCTGATGGATTTCTGCTCTTTTTTGTTTTCCACAAAAGCGTGGATAAGTGTACGGAAAACCCCAATAATAACTTTTTAATAAGTTTGTAAATATCCACACATACCTATCTCAAACCAACGAAAAGAGGATATCCACATAGATATTATTAAGTTTTTAGAAACTTTTTCGCAGTTTTTGACCGAAAAAAGATATAAACTTATTAACTTTGCACCGAATTGGGGAAATGTTGATAAACCGGTTAATGCATTAAGAGACAAGAAAAAGATTTCAAAGGCCTCTGCGGATAAACTGGAATAAGACTTGGATAACGAAATACGCAAGTTTTTATGCAGAATGTTATCCACTTATCCACGGCATATCATCATCTCTATATTCTTTTTTTAAAAAATAAAAAATAAGAAATATAATATGAATGTTATGGTGAAAAAAGAATGGATTGAGAAAGGATACGTTGACGAACCCGTTGACGAAACCTTGGACTTGAAAGCTGAAATCAGAAAGCTTTGCAAGGAGAAAGATGCTATTATCCTCGCCCACTACTATACGGTAGGTGAGATTCAGGACATCGCCGACTTTGTTGGCGACTCTCTGGCTTTGGCTCGTAAAGCAGCTGAAACCGATGCCCAGGTAATGGTTATGTGTGGCGTGCACTTCATGGCTGAGACATGCAAACTCTTGAATCCTGACAAAACCGTGATCTGTCCTGACTTGAATGCTGGTTGCTCGCTTGCTGACAGCTGTAAAGCTGAGGATTTGAAAAAGTACAAGGAAGAGCATCCAGGATATAAGGTTGTGAGTTATGTAAACACTACGGCTGCAGTGAAGGCGCTGACTGATTGTGTCGTGACAAGCGGTAATGCCAAGAAGGTGATTGACAGTTTTCCACAGAACGAAAAAATCATCTTTGGTCCAGACTATAATCTCGGTAACTATATAAACAGCGTTACAGGCCGCAATATGTTGCTTTGGAACGGTGGTTGCCATGTACATGAGAAATTCTCTGTAGAGGCTATAGTTAAACTGAAGCAGAAGCATCCTGAGGCTGTTGTGATGGCTCACCTGGAGTGTAAGGCACCAGTACTTGCTGTAGCCGATGTAAAGGGCTCTACAGCCACCATGTTGCATTATGCCCAAGAGCATCCTGAAATCAAGGAGTATATTATCGCTACAGAGGCTGGTATCCTGCATGAACTGGAGCGTAATTGTCCTAACGTAATTTTCTATCCCGTACCTCCAGAGGTAAGCGAGGGTGGAGTAGGTTGCAGCTGCAACGAGTGTGAGTATATGAAGATGAATACGCTCAAGAAGATATACAATGCATTGAAATTTGGTTGGCCAACAGTTGAAGTGGCTCCTGAAATAGCGAAAAAAGCGGTCAAACCAATAGAAAAGATGTTGTCACTATCGTAGAATAATGTGGTGAAAATTATAAGATTGGTGGTAAAATTTGTTTTTTATGGGTGAAAAAATCATATTTCGCTACCATAAAATGTATAATTTACGACTTTATAGACAAAAATCGTCGTATCTTTGCATCAGTTAAAACAAACGGACGTTGTGAAACGTCATTTCATCATCTTTTACTTATACAAATAATATTAGAAAATTTAATCTAATTATAAAGATAGAGCGTTCAAGTGATTTGAATGCTCTATTTTTGTTTATATAGGATTTTCTCTTATTCCTCTGTATGCTAATCCGGATGGGAGAAATCTTTATGCCTTCATTCATTTATTTCTTGATAAGAAAGAGAAGTGCAATTCGTCCTACGTATGTACCTATCATCTTTCTGAACATCATATATTTCTTGGTATATTCTTTGTTCGGAAGAGGATATAATCCGTGTTTCCTTAATTCTCTGATGGCATGATTCAAGGATATCAATGAATGCTTCAAACGGATATTGTTAACCAGATAATCCATCGAGAGCTGGGCTATACGGCGGTTGAGTGCCTGGCGCTCTGCTACAGGAACCGTATCGAGCAACTTCTGAAGATGTAGAATCACCTCCAGTTTATTGTCCATGTGGATATCTATCTTATCCTTATTTTCTAATTCGCCAGGCGCGTATTTGTCCACTCTATTATAATAAGGTGAGGTCTGAGTCTTGAATATTCGTTCTGCCCGTAAGAAGAGTTGTGGTGTGAATTCCTCGTCCTCTCCGAAACTGATGTTTGGTGAGAATAACAGGCTACCCACAATGGCGCGGCGGAATATATAGGAACAGGCTGAGCCTAAAAGGGTATTGTTGTTGAGATATTCTGTGCCGCTGATTGGGGTAGGGAGTTCGTAAGATGGTTCTCCTGTATCATCCTTGCTGAAACAGAATGTAACGATATCTGGTTCGTGGAATCTCACGATGTCAAGACAATGTTCGTAGGTTGGCTGAAGAAGATAATCATCTCCTTCTATAAACTGGATGTATTTCCCTTTGGCTAAGTACATGCCATAGTTGCGTGCCATACTGCTGCCTAAGCCGGGTATTCTTAAATAGAGCAGGTTATCCAGCAACTCTTTTATCTGGCTGGCTACCAATTCTTCGCTATCATCATCAACGAGAATTATTTCCCTCTCTTTGGCATTGAGCGAAAGCTGAAGGATACTATTGATGCATTCTACAAGATGTTCCTTCTGATGGTTGCTTGTAGTAATGATGAAACTCACCAATGGTGAAGATATCTCTGATATTAATTCTTTCTGCATAAGTTATTCTTTTTTATGACTGCAAAGATAATAAAAAGATTTTATTTACGTATTAATAGTAGTACAAAAAACATAAAAATGGAAATAGTTTGTTCTACTGATAGTAAATATATCATGCCGACCGGTATCATGTTGACCTCTTTGTTTGAGAGCAACAGAGGAGAAGTTGTCAATGTACATCTCTTGCATGATCAGGATTCTGCTGCATTATTGGATTCTATCAGAACCATAGCTGCCCGTTATCAGCAAAATATTCATTTCTATCTAATTAATGATGATATCTTCAAACATTTTCCAATTGGTCTGGATTTTCAAGTAGATCATGTAGGAACTTCGTTTGCTACTTATTATCGTTTATATCTTACGGAAATTCTGCCTGCTGATATTGATAAGGTTATCTATCTAGATGGCGATATTCTGGTTGTGGATAAACTTGTTAAATTGTGGAATACTTCTGTTGAAAACTATGCAATTGCTGCTGTTCCAGATAGTTATAATAATAAGATAGAACACTATAATCGCTTGCGTTATCCCCAAACTTTGGGATATTTTAATGCAGGTATGTTAGTTGTCAATCTGAAATATTGGCGTGAAAAGCAGGTGCTTCTCAAATTCTTTGATTATGTGAAATCTAATACGGAAAGGTTGAGATGTCATGATCAGGATGTACTGAACTATCTGTTTAAGAATTCTAAGTTGGTATTACCTATCAGATATAATGTACTGAATGAGTATTGGTTTGATTTGCGTTATTCTCTTATCTCCTGGGAATTTGATGAACAGATATTGGAAGCTCAGGCTCATCCGGCCATCATCCATTTTACGGGTATTCCTAAACCATGGTATAAGAACTGCCATCATCCATGGAAAAAAGAATTTGATAAGTATAAAGCGATGAGTCCTTGGCGTGATGAAAAAGAAAAGCGCTGGGTGCCATTGAAGTTCTGCCTGGAGAAAATGGCCATAAAACTGGTGGTAAGCATGGGACTGCGCAAATCTGATTATATTGTAGAAAATAGGTATATTGAATTGTCTTAAGATTTCTGATATTCAAGTATCTTATAAATAAGTATCATATAAAGTTATGAAGATTCTGTTGGTTGGTGAGTCTAGTTTGCTACATAATACTCTCAAGAAGGGATTAGTAGAACTTGGACATCAGGTAACGCTGATGTCCGACGGCAATGATTGGCACAACTCTCCTCGTGATATCGACTTGCGCCGTAATATGGAGCGTTATGGAAGATGGAGCGGGCTTATGGTATTGTGGAAAATTGTCTGCAATCTTCATAAGATATGTGGAAATGATATTGTTCAGGTACATAACTATCAATTTGTGCCTTTGATGGGGTGGTGGAACATGCTGATATTCTGGTTTCTCAAGTTTACCAATAAGCGAATCATTAAAGGCTGTTTTGCCGATGACCCACATCTGTTCAGGCAACAGGCCAAGGGTATTCCAGCTTATTCTGATACTTTTTGGAATGGTAAATTACAGAATATCGAGGAGAATAAAGAGCGTATGGCTTTTCATTTCATGCCTCAGTTTGATAAGTGCTGGCATACTGTATCTTATCATTCTGATGCTTTGATAGCCTGTCTTTATGAGTATTATCTCTGCTACGATGTTCCTGATTTCCATAAGAAGCTTTACTATATTCCTCTTCCGATGATAATTCCTGCTATAGATGAAAACAGGCAGAAAGGGAATGGTGAGGTTATCAAAGTGCTTGTAGGTTTACAACCTAAGCGCGAGTATCTGAAAGGTGCTTTAAAGATAGCTCATTTTGTGGAAATTCTGGCAAAGAAAAATCCTGGTAAGATAGAACTCAAATATGTAGAAGGAGTAGACTATGATGAATATTGCCGGATGCTGGATGAAGCAGATGTTCTGGTAGATCAGTTTTACAGTTATACTCCATCCATGAATTCGTTGGCAGCCATGGCACGTGGTACTGTGGTTATCGGTGGAGGAGAGGAAGAATATTATGAGTTCATTGGCGAAACAGAATTACGTCCTATTATCAATGTGAGTCCTGAGTATTCAGAATCTCAGAATGTGGCAATCATCGAGCAGGCGTTCTTCGTCAAGGATAATCTTGCTAAGCTATCTTCTCAAAGTATAGATTTTGTAAAGAAATATCATAATTATACTTCTGTGGCTAGCACTTATGTGAAACTTTATGAAAAGCTTCTGGTCAGTTCCAACTAAGTTACTCTCTTTTGTCCCGTGATAAATGGTAAATATCTATATATAAACCATGTAACGAGTGTAGTACATAAATATACAATCAAGAATACGCCTACTACTGATAAGTAGTTTCCTGAATAAGAAAGGTGTAGGTGATTGCATATTTTTCCAATACAGAAAGGAATGCCTCCACATAGGAAATAGTATACGATACAATGTCTTCCAGTCCACTCTAACCATTTACAAGATGGAATCTTTTTAAAGAGAGTTGTGGTGGCAAGAGTACCTATCAAAATATTTAAGATAAATAGGGGATAATTAGTTATGTTAATACGCCATATAGTCATCATAACATATGTTCTATCCACATATATCTTAATCGTTATCCACAGTATTAATAACAGAATAATTTGTGATGTCTTTATTTTTTTATAAATGCTTTGCTCATGTTTGTGGATTATATATCCTATGCAACAGAAAAACATGGCTTGCAATGAGTTATCTAATTGCCAAAAGTAACAGTCTGTAGTTTGCGGTAACCATCCAGATATGCCAAAAGCGATAGTGCAGATAGGTAGAATATACCTATCTTTCTCATGAGTTATCCATAGTGATATTGAAAAAAGAATTTCAGCTACTATCAGTGCTGCAACAAACCAAGAAGCTTTCCCCATGATAATGGATTGAAATATATTCAAAATATCTATACTCGCTCCATGAACAATTGCTTTTGGAAGTGCTAGAAGTGATGTAAAAATAAAGTATGGTATTAGCAAACTTCTCCCTATAGATTTCATTTTATGAGCTATACAGAATTGCTGTTGTGGCTTATACATTAAATAACCCGATAAAATGAAAAAAAAGACCAATGCATCCGTCAAATACAGATTTTGGTTAATGATATGATAATCCAGATAATAAGATTCTGTATGGTCTAGCAAAATAGCTAACATACAGAATCCTCGCAAATTGTCTATCCATCCTATTCTTTTTAAAGAATTAATTGATGTTGTATTGTTGTTAATATATCTTCCCATTTCTTTAAAATGTTTGATTTGTCATATTTATCTCCTGTTTCTAAGGCATGTATCCCTAACTCTTTTCTAAGATGAGAGTTGCTAATCAGTTTGGTGATAGCCTCTGTGAAAGCATTCTGATTATCTTGAGTTACGATAAGTCCGTTATATTCGTTTTGAATAATATCACTTGCTCCATATTTGAAGTTAAAGGTTACAGATGGTAGTCCGCATGCTTGAGCTTCTAACATTACAATACCTTGACCTTCATAATGTGAAGACATTATGTGTAGACTATAGTTGGGATATATTTCCATCATGTTTTCTCCTCTGCCACACAATTTTACCTGTTTTTCCAATCCTAAACTTGTAATTTGCTCTTGTAATATATGGTAAAGTGAGCCGGTTCCATAAATATCAAGTTGCCAGTCGGGATATAGTTTGGCTACGTCTTTCCAACAGGTAATCAATCTGTCAAAACCTTTCTGTTGTTCTAATCTTCCTACAGCAATAGCTTTTTTGCAACTGTAGTCTTTTACCTTTTGATGAGGTATTTTGATAAAGTTGGGGATAACGTATACATTCTTTGCTAATTGAAATTCTTTAGCATCGTCATGAGTCAGACAAACTACGGCATCAGCTTTTCTTTCCATTAATCCGAATAGTGCGTGAAAAGGATTGAATGAACGTGCCAAATGTGATTCGTATATTCGTTTTGCCTTGGTATGACAAAGAGGTAATAACAACGCTCCCAATGTAGTTGTAAAGAAAACTACGTCGGGATTAATCTGTTTTATTGTTTTATTTAATCTGTAAGCTGCTAATAATAGTGTAATTATTCTGCTTAATAGCTTATATACTTTATTTCTTGCCTTCTTGGCAAAAGGAACATGAAGATGAATCAGCCGGATACCTTCATTTAAGATATACTGTTGTTTCCGTTTATCTTCATATACAGAAATAACAGTAACCTGATGATGATATTCTTGATAGAATGTATTAGCCTTCATGGAAACGATTCTTTCAACGCCTCCATTCTCAGAATAATCTTCTATAACATAAACTATGTTCATTTTCTTTTCCATAGAAACGAGTTTTTTCCTATTTTATTTTTTAAAATGTTTTTAATGATGTTCCATCTAAACCTAATCTGCTGCCATTTGCTGAATTTGCTCCCTTTTCCATTGCAGGAATTGGTAGCTGGATGGCGACGGAATGAGATAAGTCTGTCATCTATGAATTTTACAGAATATGTAAATGCTGCCACATTTCCTATCCAGATATCGTACATGGGAATATCTTTAGGAAAAGGTAATGCAGCATCTTTTACGCATCTTGTAAATGCCATACAACAACCTGTATATCCGTTTTTCCACAATGCGTTATATATTTTGTTTTTACTTACATGCAGGAGCTTGAACAGCGACGGAAAAAGAATATTCAGATGTTCATCTGTTACTTCTGCATTGCTGATTACACAATCATATTTCTGTAGCCATTTCATACAAGTAGCTACTTTATTAGTCTTCCATACGTCATCTTGGTCTGAAAGAAATATGTAGTCTCCTTGTGCATGATGCAGTACATTTTCAAAATTTAGGGTAGGAGAATGCTTTTGTGGACCAGGTATGACCCTTATTCTTGGATCTTGGAATGTCTTGATAATGGATAGGGTTGCATCGGTGGAGCCATCATCAGAGATAATAACTTCATCGTTGGCATTTAGTTGCTTCAATATAGAAGCAATCTGTTCGCCAATATACTTTTCACCATTATATGTAGCAATACACACAGAAATCATTTTCTTGTTATAGTTAATATCTATTTAATGAAAATATCATATTTTTTATCAATATAAGGAGTCGTGATGTCTCCTGCGTCTAAGATGGAGTGGAATAGAAATGCAGAATTATATTTTTTATTCTTGTTATTTTGCAGAGCTTTCCATTTGTTAGGATAGTTAGCTTTGTATTTGTTTGACATCCATATCCAACAGCCAGGATAATGCAATGCTTCTGCTTCTTCTCCGTGTCCGAAGATTCCTTTTTCTCCCAAACTTTCTGCATGATCAGAAAGATAGATAATGGTGGCATTCCGATTTCGGAATCTGTTTCTCACTTCATTCCAAAAGAAGTCGGAATAGAGTATGGAATTGTCATAGGAGTTAAAGAATTCTTCTTTGGTGTTGGCAGATAGTACTCTGCTTTTAAGTTCTGGTTTCCAACGGGCATATTGGCGTGTATAATGTATGTTATACCACCAGTGGGAACCTATTGTATGTAAAATAAATAAGTTTCTTCTACCGAAGTTCTTATTCTGAATTTGCTTGTCTAGTAATGGTAGGATATCTTCGTCCAGCCATTGGTCGAAGATATAAACCGATTTTCCGTTATTTACGTAAATAAGCGAATCTGTTTCTTTCATGAAATAAACGTAAGTATCAATACTTTCTTGGTTGGCAATCCATGTAGTATGGAAGCCTGCTTTTTTGAAAATATCAATAAAAGATCTTTCTTTATAGGCTGCATCCGGATTCTTTGGGCATGCTCTGGTAAGCAAATATGGTACACTGGTATGCGTAAATCCATATTCTGAATAAATATGAGGCATGGATACAATGTTGCTGTCTGTCATCAGAAAAGGAGTTGTTGCTCTGTGATAGCCGTTGATTTGCATGTTTTTAGAGCGTAGGGTTTCACCTATGATGAAGACAACATCTATAGAGTCACTTTTACAGATTCCTTTCTGCTTGAAAGCCGGTCTGTTTTCTTCTATGATATTTCTGTTATCTAAATAATCATTGATGGAGAAATAGATAACGAAAGGAATGCGGCTCTTGATAGGTAAGGATATTCTTGGAATACTGATGTATAGCGTAAGCCCAATGAAGGCTAGTATAAACTGGAGCCAAGAATGGGAAAATCTGATGTATTTAATACGAATATAAATGATACCTATACATATCAATTCTGTCACAATAACAAACAGTATCAACGGAATGGTAACAACGTCCATGGTTGTTCTGAAATCGTTGGTTATAGATAAATCTATAGTTGCTGCTGTAAGTGAGATTTGAGCAGTATATCTAAAGTATGTAGCTACAGAGCAAGCTAGGGTATATATAGGATAAAGTATGGCAAAGACGTATTTATTGCTAGCTATACACCACATAAATAGGAATATAGCTATTTCTATTACCAGAAATTGTGCGATAAGGATAAGTAAATCTTTCATGCCTCTGAAAGGCATATTGTAGAAGTCACCCATGGTGTATAATACTCCTGAAAGAAGAGTCAGCCCTATGAGGAATAGGACTGACTTATAAAGTTGTTTCTGTTTCATTTTCTTGTTATTTGATAATGGCTATTTTACAAACCACTCCTCTTTCTCCTTCGGAAGTAGCAGTTTCTACCATATATATGCCACTAGATACTTTTCTGCCTTTTAAGTCGCACTGGTTCCATGTGTAAGTACCTCCGATGCTTCTACCTTGGTTTACCAGAACTCCATTGCTTGTTACAATCTTTACATCAGCGTCAAATGTTAATCCTACGATTTTCACGAGTCCAGTATAATCCGGTTTTACAGGATTTGGATAGGCATAAACATCATTTTTGTTCATTTCATTGCTTGGTAGAGTAACATCACTCATATATGAACAAAGTCCTTTAGGAGTTGCAAAATATACTTTTCCGGAAGGCTCTATCAGAATGTCAAGTATTGTATTGGATAGCAGCGGAGAATTCTCAGATGTAAAGTGCTGTATCTGCGTATTGCAATCAGAACTGATGAGATATACACCATTTGATTTGGTTCCAAGCCATTTTCTGTTTCCTCCATCTATGGCTATACTTCTTGTATTTATTCCGTCTAGCAGATAATCGGCATAATTGGTACCATCGTTTCTTGGTACCTTATGCTGGGTTACTTCTTGTGCTCCCAAACGTATGTTGTCTGCCGACAAGTAAAGAGGGCCACTGCTAGTGCACATCCATATATTTCCTTTTCTATCTTCTTTTATCTTGTAAAAAAAGTTTGGAGTAATTTGAACACCATCTTCATTTATGTAGGTAGGACCGTAAGTATGCAACGTATTTTTTATATAGTCGTATGCATATAATTGGCTTGTTTGCCAATAGTTGGATAAAAACCACATTTTATTGTTTGTTTTACTGATGAATAGACATCTTAAATCATCATTGTATTTAATCTGTGAACAGACATCTAGGGACTTCCATTGTTGATTTTTATCAAGGGTCCAAAAACAGTTTCCTACAGAAGAATTGAATACCCATAGTGTACCTTCTTTATCATACATGAGATCTGAGACCAGAATATAGTTATCATCGTTGACACATGATAGGAATGGACTATTGTTTCTATTGTAACATTTTATGAATTCTCCATCTTGAAATTCATAAAGTCCACTCTTGGCAGCTACCATCACGTGTCCTTCTTTTGTTGGATCAAAGTCCATGCTTAGCCAGTCTACGTTGCGATGACCAAGAACATCATTAGATGGTTGTTCAAATTCAGACCAGTTTTCTCCATCCCATACATGAACTTCTCCTGGGTAACTTCCATCATTCTCTTGTGCATAGAAACCACCAGTAGCATAAAGTTTTCCGTTGTGAAAGAAAAGATTGTAGAAATTGTTAGAAGCAGGTCCTTTAGGAAGTATTCCTTCTGTCTTATAAACAGGTTCATTATTCGAATCTACTGTATAATAAGTAAGTTTTCCTTCTTTGGTAGTTGTCCACCAAAAGCCTGTTCCTTTATCATATACAAGTTTTTTGTTTTCAGAAAGCTGTTTGTAACTTCCAATTTTTGTCCATTCTTTAGAATTCAGTAAATTACCAGTTAGTTTTCCTTTATATAAGCCAGCTTCTTTCGAAGCAGCATAAAGGCAGTTGTCTTCTATATAACTATAGTTAACATTAAAGCCCAATTTGTATGTATCGAGTATTTTTCCTTCTTTTGTATCTAGCTTAATAATTCCAAAAGAGAGAGATAAATAAACATTTGCCCCACTTATATTTATATGGTTTATCTGTTTATTATCTGTCATACTTTTCAGATATAAATCAGGTACATTAACTACATTTCCATTGGCATCCAACAGGTCAATATTGCCATTGGTATATGTAATTACCAATTTTTTGGTAGTCTTATTCCAAGCTATATGATTAATATCAAAGTCGGAAAGAGTGTTTGCTTTATCGTATGTCGTAACTGAACCATCTTTTATATGATAAGAAAAAAGTCCGTTAGATGCTAAGGCAAACACTAGGTTTCCTGCTGGCTCGATTTCTGTTATATCATTATAACTGGTGTATATTTCCCAACTTTCCTTATCTGTGGCCGATAAGGGAAGTACCATGAATAGTATTGTAATTAATAATGTTATTGTCTTCATTGTCTGTTATTTTAAAGCCTAATACTATATTAACTGCAAATATAACTATTTATTGTTTTTATAAACAGATACTTATAGATATTTTTGAAGTTGATGCTGGATGGGTAAAACGATGGCTTTTTTTGCTATCCATGCTGTGAGGATAATAAAAGCGAGGGATAGGATGAATTGGAATTCTTGATGTGGATTTCCTTCTCCATATCGTTTAAGAAGTATACTCTGTATGATGCGAAAGCAGAGATTATGACAGAGAAATATTTCAAAACTGATGCTGCCTAGCCATAGCAAGAGTTTATTATGGAATATCCTAATAAAACAACCTTTACCTTGATCTCTTGCTGTAAAATAGAACACGGTTATGGCTGATGGTATCCAATAAATAATGGCACAGCGAATGTTCGGATTGCAATGGATTGATAGGAAATACATTGCGATAAACAGCAATACCACTCCCATATCCGATAGGTTTTGCCAGAAAGAAGGTGAGTTTGTTATCTTATCTGCTATTTTTTTACCTTTTTCTGATCTGCATACTTTATATAAAAGGATACCTATCATGAAATCTATCATTCTGAATAATGGGTGGGTATAAATGTAGCCGGCTGAATAATCTGCTTGTGCACAGAGCGAGATACTGATATAAACTGCCATATATATACTTATTGTTGCTAATAAGTATAACCAGGAATGTCGCATAATCCAAGCGTATAAATACTTAAATATAAGATAGAAGAAGATAAGATCAGAAATAAACCATGTAGCTTCATTGAGATGAGCCGTAAAGTCATGTGCCGGATACCAGGTTTGTATCAACAGCGAATGGGATAGAATCTGATACCATGGTAATATACGCCCTAATCGCCAATCCATTAATATGAGAATGGCGAGAATCAGAATATGCAGAGGATAGAGTTTGATGATACGGGAAAGGAAAAACTGGCTGTTTCCCAATTCTTCTTTCTGTAGTTTTTCTCCTTTGCTTAAAGAGAGTACAAAACCACTGATAACAAAGAAAATGGCAACAGGAAACTCGCCCAAGTAATTGATTAAATCTTGGGATATGGGTAGGGTGGAATGCGAAATCACAATCATTAGGATAAGAATGAATCGCAGGGAATTGAGTGTCCTGATCATGATGCCTTTTCTTTGTTATAATGTTATTCTATTCTGTATTGAACAAGAATGAATCTTATTTCTTTTTCAAATACTCTACCAATTTAGCCACGGCTCTGGCTCTGTGACTGATGCCGTTCTTGATTTCCTCACCCAGCTCGGCAAAGCTCTTGTCATAGCCTTCCGGAACGAAGATTGGGTCGTAGCCGAAGCCTTCGGTACCATGTTTCTCGGTGGCGATATGGCCGTTTACGATACCCTCGAACTGGTGGATTTTCTTGATGCTGGTGCAGCCGCAAGGACATACATCCTGCTTTTCGATGTAGCAGATGACGGTGCGGAAGCGGGCCTGGCGGTTTTCTTTACCATCCAGTTCTCTCAACAGCTTAGCCATGTTAGCCTCACTGTCGTGGTCGGTACCCTCGGCATAGCGGGCACTGTGAACGCCAGGGGCACCATCCAGTGCCTCTACCTCCAGACCGGTATCATCGGCAAAGCAACTTACGTGGTAATGGTCATAAACATACTGTGCCTTCTGTAAGGCATTCTCTTCCAATGTGTTGCCTGTTTCAGGAATATCCACATCGCATCCTATCTCCTTCAGCGATACTACCTCGTAGCTGCTGCCCAGGATGTCGCGAATCTCCTGGAGTTTATGCTGGTTATTTGTTGCAAAAACTATCCTTTTCATAAGTTTATAATTTATAGTTAATAGTTTATAGGGCATTCTTGCAATAGTGCTTCTTGCTATACGGCGAAGCCGCTATAAAATTTTAACTTTTAATTGTTTTAATGTCTTTATCTTTGATTTTCACCTTCATCTCATCAAATCCCTCGCCATATACACCGATTACGGAACTCTGACTTACAAAGGCATTTGGGTCGATGATCTTGACGATACGGAAGATGGTGACGCTCTCGTTCTTCTTTGCTAGGATACAGAGCACCTTCATCTCGTTGCCCGTGTACCAGCCATGGCCATCGAGAATGGTTACGCCATGATCCATCTGCATACCGATGGCATTGGCTATCTCCTGATATTTCTTGCTGAATATCATAAACTGTACACTTTCTCGCTTGGCATTCATCACATAGTCGAGTACCAGATTTTCTATCACCATCGTACAGAGACCGAATACAACCTTTCTAACAGCGTCTATCGCGGTAAACTCTGGTTTTGCATTGAAGACGAAGAATGAACTGCCCACGATGAGAAGATCCACGAAGATAAGCACACGGCCCAGCGAGATGTTGTGATATTTGTTGACGATGGCAGCAATGATATCCGTTCCACCTGTACTTCCATTATGCAGAAAGACGATGGCGAGTGATAAACCCGTAAACAGACAGCCGATGATGAGCGACATGAAGTCTTGTCCCTCTCCCAATATCTGCACCATCTTGCCATCTTCACCTATCATCCAGTCTTGCGCCAGCGCTAGGAACACGGAGAGCATGATGATGGCGTAGATGGTCTTCACCATGAACTTGAATCCCAGAATCTTCAGCGCTGCAAGCAGCAAGGCGGCATTAATGAGAAAATAAGACAAATAGATAGGTATCCCCGTGCCGTAGTAAATCACGGCTGCGATACCCGTTACGCCACCCGTTACTATCTGGTATGGAAGCAGAAAAATGGTCCATCCAAATGTGTAAAGCAAGAGTCCAAGGGTAATGTAGAAATAATCCTTGCACTCATTCTTAATTGTTTGACTGATTGCTATTTGCATAATATTTTCCTCGTTTTTTAAAAGTAGTTAAGGAGTTAAAGGGAGTTAAGAAGTTAAGACAATAGCTTTAGTATTCGTATATCTTCTATTGATAGGATATACAATTGTCTTAACTCCTTTTACTCCTTAACTCCTTAACTTCTTGTTATCAATAAATTACTTTTTCAACACAACGTTGACGATCTTCTTCGGTACGATGATCACCTTCAACACGTTGAATCCTTCCAAGTACTTCTGGCTCTTCTCGTCTGCCAATACCTGCTTCTGGATTTCCTCGTTAGGAGTATCCACAGGGAAAGTCATCTGGAAACGAGCTTTACCATTGAAGGAAATGGTGAGCTGCATGTCGTTCTCCTTCAGATACTGCTCATCATACTTTGGCCATGCTGCATCGCAAACGCTGCCCTGCTCGCCAAGTGCTGCCCACAACTCTTCTGCGATGTGTGGAGCGAATGGAGCGATGAGGATGACGAGATCCTTCAGAAGTTCCTTGTTGCGGCACTTCTGCTGACCGAGTTCGTTCACGGCAATCATGAAGGCTGAGATAGATGTGTTGTAAGAGAACTTCTCGATATCCTCGCTTACCTTCTTGATGAGCTTGTGAACGCTCTTCAGGCTCTCTGGCTTCGCTGCCTCGTCGGCTGATGGAAGGAAGTTGTCGGTACGGTTCTCGTAGAACAGACCCCAGAACTTCTTCAGGAAGCGGTGGCAACCGTCGATACCGTTGGTATCCCAAGGCTTGCTTGCCTCTACAGGACCCAGGAACATTTCGTAGAGACGCAGGGTATCAGCACCATACTTCTCGACAATCATATCTGGATTCACCACGTTGAACATACTCTTAGACATCTTCTCGATGGCCCATCCGCAGATGTACTTGCCATCTTCCAGGATGAACTCAGCGTTCTGATACTCAGGGCGCCAAGCCTTGAATGCCTCGATATCCAATACATCGTTGCTTACGATGTTTACATCTACGTGGATAGGAGTTACGTCGTAATCCTTCTTCAGATTCAAGCTTACGAATACAGGAGCCTTGTCGTGGTCATCGCTGTTGATGCGGTAAACGAAGTTAGAACGGCCCTGAATCATGCCCTGGTTCACCAGCTTCTGGAATGGCTCTTCCTTGCAGCTTACGCCGAGGTCGAAGAGGAACTTGTTCCAGAAACGAGAGTAAATCAAGTGACCGGTAGCATGCTCGCAACCGCCTACGTAGAGGTCTACATTCTGCCAGTACTCATCAGCCTTCTTGCCTACGAGTGCCTCATCGTTGTGAGGATCCATGTAGCGCAGGTAGTAAGCAGATGAACCTGCGAAACCTGGCATGGTGTTGAGTTCCAGTGGGAATACGGTCTTGTTATCTACGAGGCTCTTGTCAACCACCTCTTTCTTCTCGGTATCCCAAGCCCACTTCTTGGCTCTGCCCAATGGTGGCTCGCCAGTCTCTGTTGGCTTATAGGTCTCAATCTCTGGCAATTCGAGTGGCAGGCACTCCTCTGGAACCATCTGTGGCATTCCATCCTTGTAATATACAGGGAATGGCTCGCCCCAGTAGCGCTGACGAGAGAAGATAGCGTCGCGGAGACGATAGTTTACCTTTACTCGGCCGATGCCCTTCTCGGTAACAAACTTCTTGGTAGCTGCGATAGCCTCCTTCACGGTGAGTCCGTTCAGAGAGAAACCATCCATGCTGCTCTTGCCTGCTACAGGTGAGTTGATTACGATACCTTCCTTGGCATCGAAGCTCTCCTCTGAAACATCAGCACCCTTGATAAGAGGAATGATAGGCAGGTTGAAGTGCTTGGCAAATGCGTAGTCACGGCTATCGTGAGCTGGCACAGCCATGATGGCACCTGTACCATATCCAGCCAATACATATTCTGAAATCCATACTGGGATTGCCTCGCCAGTGAATGGATTGATGGCATAACTTCCTGAGAATACACCGGTTACGCTATGGTTAGCCATACGGTCAAGCTCGGTACGCTTCTTCACGTAGTCGAGATATTTCTCCACCTCTTCCTTCTGCTCGGCAGTAGTTACCTGCTGAACATATTCGCTCTCTGGAGCCAGAACCATGAAGGTTACACCAAACATAGTATCGGCACGTGTGGTGAAGATGGTAAACTTCACGTCGCTGTCCTTTACAGAGAATACTACCTCTGTACCCTCAGAACGGCCAATCCAGTTCTTCTGGGTTTCCTTGATACTGTCGCTCCACTGGATGGTCTCCAAACCATCGAGCAGACGCTGAGAGTAGGCAGATGTTCTCAGGCACCACTGCTGCATCTTCTTCTGGATAACAGGATAACCGCCACGCTCACTTACGCCGTTTACTACCTCGTCGTTGGCAAGCACAGTACCCAAGCCTGGGCACCAGTTTACCATCGTTTCACCGAGGTAAGCGATGCGGTAGTTCATCAGGATCTGCTGCTTCTTCACGTCGTCGAAGCTGTTCCACTCCTCGGCAGTGAAGTCAATCTGCTCGTTCTGAGCTACGTTCAAGTCAGCAGAACCCTTCTCCTCGAAGCGCTTGATGAGCTTCTTGATAGGCTGAGCCTTCTGGCAGCCGTTGCAGAAGAATGAGTTGAACATCTTCTGGAAAGCCCACTGAGTCCAATGGTAATACTTAGGGTCGCAGGTACGAACCTCACGGTCCCAATCGAAGGAGAAGCCAATCTTGTCGAGCTGCTCGCGGTAGCGGTTGATGTTGGCTACGGTAGTAACCTCTGGGTGCTGACCAGTCTGGATAGCATACTGCTCAGCAGGCAATCCGTAAGCATCGTAACCCATAGGGTTCAGTACGTTAAATCCGTTCAAACGCTTGTAGCGTGCATAGATATCGCTAGCGATATAACCAAGTGGGTGACCTACGTGCAAACCAGCTCCTGATGGATAAGGGAACATGTTGAGCACATAGAATTTCTTCTTGTTTTCATCCTCTGTCACCTTGTAGGTCTTGTTCTCGACCCATTTCTGGTGCCATTTCTTCTCGATTTCTCTGAAGTTGTATTCCATTGTTTTATCTAATAATTATGTTTCTTTTCTTAAATATAATAAGGTATAACCCTATTCAAGGTGCAAAATTACATTTATTTTGGCACATAACAAAATAAAATGCAAGTTTTTTATGAATTTAATGTCTTAGCATGCACACACTTCATGTTCTTTTCCAGCTGGGCGGTAGAGCTGGCTCCTACCAATACGCTGGTTACACCTTTCTGCTGCAATATCCAGGCAAGTGCCATTTCGGCGAGTGTTTCGTCTCTTTCTCCTGCTTCTGCGTTCCATTTCTTGAGCTGTTCCAGCAGTTCTGGAGTTAGAGCAGAGTGTTTCAGAAAATGCTCTTTTGCCATACGGCTGTCTGCCGGTATTCCGTTGAGATATCGGTCGGTGAGAAGTCCCTGTGCCAGAGGCGAGAACGAGATGAAACCGATGCCGTTTTCTGCGCAATAATCTAAGGTTCCATTCTCTTGTGGCGCATGGTCGAGCATGTTGAGTCTGTCCTGAAAAATGAGCAGCGGACAGTCGCGCTCCTTCAGATATTGGTCAGCAAACTTCAGGGCTTCCAGTGGCCAGCGGCTGATGCCGAGATAAAGGGCCTTGCCTTGCTTCACGATGTCTACCATGGCTTGAAGGGTTTCTTCGAGCGGTGTGTTCGGATCGTAGCGGTGGCTGTAGAAGAGGTCTACATACTCGAGATTCATTCTCTTGAGACTCTGATTCAGACTGGCCATCAGATACTTACGGGAACCCCAGTTGCCGTAAGGACCTTCCCACATATCATAACCAGCTTTGGTTGAGATAAAGAGTTCATCGCGATAGGGTTTGAAATCATCTTTCATCAGTCTGCCCATAGTTTCCTCTGCACTTCCGTATGGAGGTCCATAGTTGTTAGCCAGGTCGAAGTGGGTGATACCATGGTCGAAGGCATAGTGAGTGATGGCACGGCTTCTTTCGTAAGGATCTACCTCTCCGAAGTTATGCCAGAATCCCAAACTTATTTTAGGCAGCAAGATACCACTCTTGCCGCATCTCTTGTAGAGCGCTTCTGCATCGCTATAGCGATTGGCGTCAGCATGATAAATACCTTTAATGTCCATTATTCCTTATATTTTTTATTACGGCGAAGAGCCAGAAACTCTTCACTCTTCACCTTTTCTTTGTAAATGCCTATAAACAAGGCATTTGGCGTGGTGAAGAGTTTTTGTTCACTCTTCACCCACTCTTCACCACTCTTCACCGGTATGTGGTTAGGAGCCTGCCGGCTCTTCCTTTTCTACATCGCAAAGGTAATAAAAATATTCAATATAATCGTTGTATTGAATAAAAATTATATTTTTTTCGATATGGAAGAGTAAGTGGGGATGTAGTAAAGGTCGATTGGTTATGGAAAAAACATTCATTGGCTTGCCAATTAAATAAATAATTCATCCATCGTAATCTGTTTCTGTACGATGTCGCTATGTTTGTTCTGCTTCTCTTCCTATCAGTCTCTGTTCCATATCTTTTGTTATTTTCTTTTTGCAAAGAATAATGCAAGCGAGCGCAATGAAAGCTTGCTTTCAAATTGCGAGTGCAGCTTATTTTCTGCGCAAAGATATAAAAAAATACCCATTAGCGCAAATTATTCGTGGATAATCTGCGCTAACGGTATGAAAAAAGCACGTTAGCGCAGATTATCCCGTTAAGCGTTCGGCGATTTCAAATCCGCCGGGACGCCTGGCGGGAGACTTTCTATTGACACCTGTCGGGAGACTTTCTTTTAAACAAATCGTTCATCGTAATCTGTTTCTGTACGGTGTCGCTATGTTTGTTCTGCTTCAATCAGAAAGAAGTAATTCTCCAGTTTGTCCGCTTTGATTTTGTTAGATGTATGATACAAATACATTTTTAAGGACGACTTTTTGTGATTTTCCACACTTTTAAGGACGACTTTTTGTGACTTTCTACACTTTTAAGGACGACTTTTTGTGGTTTTCCACACTTTTAAGGACGACTTTTAGTGCTATTTGAAGTAAAAAATGTATCTTCGCATTCAGAAACATCAAATAATCAGATAGTTATGAAGAGGTTACTTCATTAAAATTGATTTATTATTGTAGCCATAGCCGATAATCTTGACATCTACTTTTGAATGGATTAAAGTTGGTGAACCTTGTATCTTGTATTGGAAGTAGATTGTATCTATTTTCTCTGTTGTGGCTATTTTGAGAGTTTTAACTTGATTGAATATTTCCAATGTTATCTTTTTGAATTTTTTATTGTCGCAAATAACCACTCTTTTTTTTACAATATATCCTCGTTGGTCTGTCTTGTACTCAATAGCAACGTATGCCTCCAAATTATTTTTTTGAAACTCAATAGGATATTTACATTTTCTTTTCAATTCATTTATAAACAACTCTTTATTTCTATAGTCAGGATTACCTGTGCTTACTTGGCATACATCAAATAGTTGCGGAGATGTTCCCACAAGAGACACATTAGAATTGGAGTTGCATGAACCAAATACTACCAAAACTGTCAATAATATAATACCCACTAATTCCTTCATCTTTATTCTATATGATTTTATCTATGACTCCACTTTAAAAAGTGGATTAAATTTGACCATTGTAGAACACACCTTGTTTCGGCTTTGCATTTCCCTCGTCCAATCTGCGAAACACCTCGTCTATGCGCTTATTGGTTGCTTCAATGTGCTTATCGGTATCTTGTTGATGTTGCAGGATTTCCAACTGATGATATTCCATCGTTTCCAAACGACTAAAAACAGAAGCATTGTTTACCATAAAGTGACGCATGGAAACAAATGCTCGCATGATCTGAATATTAACCTTAATAGCTGTTTGTGAACGAAGAACGCTACTAAGCATTGCCACGCCTTGCTCTGTAAAAGCATAAGTTGAATAGCGGTTGCCGCCTCTTCCATTTGAGATCACAATTTGTGACCTCAAACATTCTTCTCTACTCAATTCAAAACGAAAATCATCGGGAGATCGCTCTATGTTACGTTTTACAGCTTGATTTAACACCCTGGTTTCCACTCCATAAAGTTCTGCCAAGTCTCTGTCTATCATAATTTGATTCCCATCATTTTAAGATAGTCTGATAACGTTCCCATACCTACAGACTTCCTGTATTCGTCAACTTTCTCAGGATTCTCCAGCTTGTAAAGATGCCATTTGCCGTCCTTGTCTTCTTCCAATTGGGTGCCATATCGCTGTGGACGACCTTCGAAAAGGCAGATACGGTCTTCCATCATCGCCACATTCTCACGAGGAATATCGCCTCTCTCTGCAGCCTTTAGGAACAATGGCAGATATTTCCTTTGCATCTCGACCGATGAATGCTGAACAACAAGCCAATAAGCTCTACATGCATCACCAACCTTGTCCTTACCGACAAATCCACGTGAATCAAGGATTTTAAAAATCTTCTGTTGGTTGACGCTGTCAATCGTAGCCATTACGGAAAAAATAGAATCTATCTTTGCCGTGTCTTGTGGCTGCTGTCTTGATGTCATCCTCCATTCCTGTCGAATGGCTTGGTCATCCTTTGCTATTTCGAGCAGTTGATTGCGGAGAGGAATATCGTAGTTGGCTTCTTTCCTTGTCTGACGCTCATGCATCGCATTCATGATTTCATTCCATCGCACATCATCATGAATAGGGAGCAGATCTTTGTCAGTTTCTATGTTCAGACTATACCATTCTGGTTCAGCTTTCATTCTCTCCTCAAGAAACCAGAACGCAGCATCTTTATGACCTGCCAGTGATGCCACACATGCAGCATTATAGAGATGCTGGCCGCGAACGTAGTTTTTAAAATCAAATGCATGGGTGAAGTATCGTTCAGCTTCTTGATAATTCTGCTGCATGTAGGATGAATCAGCTTTTGATATTAAACTATTGTACTTCCGACTTTCCTCCACATCAGGTAAAGTACCAGTCTGCATCACTCTGATGCTCTTGTTCTTGAAATCCTCCAAAGATATAGCTACAGACTGCATATTATGCATATCAGTTACATCCCAATGATAAACACCTTTCTCTGGCCATTTCTTTGATTCTGTCTGCATGACATACATTATTCCCAGTATTGTCTTACCAGCCTTATTTATTCTGTCAACACAAACAAGTCGGTGTTGTCTTTTATTGAAATATAGATTTCGCCAAATGTTTTCAACATCATTCTTTGGTAGCTTCCACAAAGTTGTCCTGGTTACAGTCAACAATCCATCCTTGCTGATCTCATAATCAGGAACCTCACAGCTGTTCACTCCTTCAAATACATACATATTATCATCAACAGTGCGTAAACCATTCACAGGAAATGGTACATCCTTGGTTATTGCCCTAATGTATTTTGTGTATTCAGTCTGATTTTTTGTAGAGCATGATGCCATAAGCACAACTGCTCCCAATATAAAAATACTTTTCTTCATTTCATCTGTCATATTTATATTCATTTTTCCAAAATCACAAATTGTGACTTTGAAAATTACCATATTTAACAGCATTCAAAGGTAATGCTTTTAGCCTTTAAACTACTATCACACAACCCCTTTCTTTGAAAAGAACGTAAAATTAATAGTATTATTGCGGTGATTGCACTTTTATTAATCGCTTAACTCGTTGTACGGTATTTACCCCTTAACCACTCAACTTTGCCACATCCCGAACGGAATATCCCTTGCGGAGCAGACTTATTACTTCCCTATATTCGGCTTTCATCTGTTCTTCCGTTTTTACAGAGCCTACCTTGCGCCCGAGTTTTCCACCTTTATCTATAAACCGCTTCCTTCCTGACTGCAATCGGAATGATATTTTATCACGCTCCAATTGCGCACAGGTCGAAAGCGTGGCTATCATTATAGGAGCAAAGAGGGACGGATGCCCTTCTTCGTCCAATAATATAAGTTGTTCCTTTTGTATGTAGAGGTTAATGCCACAGTCAATGAGTTGCTGGCAATGGGCAATGTGAACATGGTTTACCGTAATCTGAAAGCAGACAAGATACGCAAGCGCATATCGCATTACTTTGGCTTTCAACAATTGCAACAATTTGAACAACGTATATACTTATACCGTTCTCCCTATCAACATCGACCAGAATACGTTTACCAATTTCAAGGCTACTACCCTTTGGGTGCCATTTGGGATTATATTCTGTACTATTTTACATCATTTCCTTCTTAAACCAAAGCTCGAACACACAGTCGGCGATGAAAACTCCATCCTTCTCCAGGGTGATCAATTCCTTGTCGATGAGGGCTTTCTTGATGCGGTCGATATTGGATTTGCTGCCCAGCGGATAGGTTTCTGTTACAGCCTGGGCGGTGAAACCTGAGTGGACGCCACTGCAGAGGAGGCGCAGAAAATTGAGCTGATAGGTGGTTAAGCCCTCGGTTTGCTGTACGAAGAGTCCATGACATTGTTGCAGCAAGGCGCTGATGCCACTTTGTAAGGTTTCTTCGTTTACTTCTTTCTCGGTTTCTGCCATCACGTTCCAAGCTAGTTGCTGCACGTAGGAAGAATAGTTCTTTACGGTTTTACAGATTCTTGTAGCATATTCCTCAGATATTTTCTTTCCGTATTTCTCGAATCGGGAGCAGATGAAAGGCACCCAATATTCAGTAAGAATGCAATCCAAGTGCAGCATCTCGCCAAACATATAGAAAGGCATGCGTCGGTTTTGGAAAATGTTTTCCATCAGATGCTTCTTGCTTCCAAAGAAACAGTATGATACATTCTGATGATGCTGCCAGGCGCCACGCAGTTTTTTCTGAACCGTAAGAGTATCAGGGAATTCTCCAATTTGCTGGAATTCGTCGATGCAGACCACCATGCGGATTCCCTTTTCCTGAGCAATTCTTTCCGGAAGATTCAGAATCTCTTCAGGGGAATAGTCCTTTGGTGTAATTCCCAGAGATAATGAATATTCGGATGTAGGATCTGGACTAAAGGAGATTTTTGGTGAAACTCTTACCAGGAACTGCTTGATGTTTTCTACTACTTGTTCCAGCTTATTACCCATAGATTTCATAATGGTTTCTGCAAAGCGATTGTAGAAATCATATTCGCTTCGGCAGTCATAGATGTCCATATACACCACTTTTATCTCTGGATTATCAATTTCGGATATTACCTTTTTGACGAGCGAAGTCTTGCCCATGCGTCGGGGAGAGATGAGAATGACGTTGATGCCATGCTCAAAGTCTGCCTTGATGCGCTTGGTTTCTTCTATTCGGTCGGTGAAGTTGTTTCCGGCAACCGACATACCATATACGAATGCCTTTTCCATTGTTTTTTTGCTTGATTACGGATGCAAAGATAAGCAAAAAAATGAAAGTTCACAAGGTTGTGGACCACAAACTTGTGAACTTTTAATATTATTTTGTAAATCAGGTATTTAAAAGCTGTTTTTTATGCATAAAACAAGCCTGAATCAGAGGCTTTTCTTATCAAACACACCATTCATCGTGATGCAGAGATGCTGGAACTTGCTGAGGAGTTTGTCTGACCATTTCGTCATGTTGTAAAGGTCCTTGATTTCCTTAAACTTCTTTTCATCCCATTGCGGATAATCTATCTCTGAGAAATAACGGCGGTAGTCGCGGAGATTGTCGCCCGAGAAATGGAGATAATCGTCGATGTCGCCAAACCATTCGGGAGTCATCATCTGGGTGGCAAAGGCTTCGAAGTTCTGGTTGTCCTGAAGCATACAGTTGTGATTCAATACACACCATACGCAGAACCAATGGTTCTTGCGGGTAACAAATTTCAACATATTGGCTATCTGAGCCTTCAGATTCTGCATGTCGATGTATTTGCCGTCTTTTACTTTGTAGAAAACCTCGTTGGGAAGGGTTTCCGGAATGCCTTCGGGATGTTCCAAATCGTAGATTTCCTGCTCGATGATGTGCCATTTTACGGTGGCTGATACCAGCTTGAGATATTCTTGTGCTGTAAAATTGACGTGGGCAAGCTGGGCGCCCAGCAGTTGGGTGTCTCTTATATATTTCATAAAGTCGAGGCGCAGATTTTCCGGTACCTCGTCTTTTAGCGTTTTTCTTACATCCAGCAGCTGGCTGACGGAGAGCTGCTTTCCGTTGTTGTCATATTCCAGGGTTGTAAAGTATCGGTCTATGTCGCTGATGCCCTTTGGTTCTTCCTGATATTCCTGTAGCGACATTTCGAAGAGGCGGGTGGTCTGCTCTTCGCTCATGGCGAGGTTGGTGAAATGGCTCAGCTGGCGGAAGTGGAGCATCAGATAACATGCCATGCTGTATAGCTGGAAGAGATTCCAGAGGCGCTCTACGGGTTTTACGCCGGGGATATGAGTGGGTTTTACCTGGCGTAACAGTTCTTTCTGGAGTTTGGTTACTTCGTTTACATCGATAGTATTTCCTTTGCCCAGTTCATCGGTTTCGAAAAATTCGTTGAGTTTCGGCAGGATGCGGGTCATATCCAGCGGCGCCACTTTCATCCGTTTTCCTTCTATCTGTTTTCCCTTTTTCATGTCTTCCATGATATGCGCCATCAGGGGTGTAAACTTCTGCATTACGATGATGCTGATGCTTACTTCGTGGGTTTCGTTCTGCTCTTTTCGCTGCTTGGCTATATCGTTGTGCTGCAGCACCATATCTTTCTCTGCCATATAGCAGAGTCGGGTAGCTTTGGTGCAGAGCGAACGGATATCGAAGGTAAGTTCCTGCGGACTGTAATCTTCCCATGCATCTACCAGAATGCTGAGCATTCGGCAGAAGTTGTCGAGCTGTCGGTCGAAGACTTCGTAGCTGAATTCTATTTCATCTTTATCTTCATTCATTGTCTGTCTGTTTTAAGAAAATAAGTTTTGCCACAAAGGTAAGATTTATTTTCGGATTATGCAAGGATATGCATCTGTTTTTCCTCTTTTTTCCCCATACTTTTCCCCGTAGCCCCCTTGTTTCTTCCCTGATTTCAGAAAAGTAGCGGGAAGGTGGCGGGGAAAATTTGGAATCGGTAAAGGGAAGTATTAACTTTGCAATCGAAAACGAAAGAACGGCGAAATGCTGAGCCATGAATGAGCTGAAACTCTTCACTCTTCACCTGAAGCCCGGAAATGCCCATAAACAGAGGGGTTTCGGGGGGTGAAGAGATAGAGACAACTCTTCACCCACTCTTCACCTTATTATATATAAGGGCTAAAAGATGATTATTATTAACTAAAAAAATTAATATATGAACAAAGTTACAGCTTTATCGTCATCAGATAAGATGACAAACGAAATTTCTGCACTCTCTCTTGTTGAGAGTTTTCTCGATGAGTATTATCTCTTCCGTAGAAATGTGCTAAGTGGTAAAACCGAGTATTTCACCCTCTCAAAGAATGAGGACGAAACTGAGGAGCCCGTAGAAGAGGAACCGGAAACCGGTGGGGAAGAGGAGGAATCTTCTGACTCAACCTGGAAGGTGCTGACTCCGGAAGCTTTCAATTCTATCGTCCGTCACGCCAAGCGGTTGGGTGTGGGAGGCAAGAAGTCGCCCCGACAGGATATTGAGGAGTTCGTACGTTCTGAAGAGGTTCCGGAGTTTGACCCTATCAGGGAATATCTCGAGAACCTGCCGGAATGGGATGGTAAGAACCATGTGGCTGAACTCTTTGGCAGGATTCCGGGGCTTACAAGTGAACAGTTGGGATGGTGCGCCACCTGGCTCCGTTCGGCTGTGGCCCACTGGTTGCAGATGGATATGTTTCATGGCAACGAAACCACTCCTGTGCTTATCGGCAAGCAGGGTTGCGGCAAGAGTACCTTTGCCTATCGCCTGCTGCCGGATCATCTGCGACAGTATTTCCTCGACCACATCAACTTTGCCAATAAGTTTGACTCCGAGATGGCGCTCACTCATAATCTCTTTGTCAACATAGATGAGTTTGCGAATATGGGACCATCGCAGCAGGGCAAGCTGAAGCAGATGCTTTCGAAGGTGAAGGTGAACGGGCGCCCTATCTTCGGCAAGAGTCAGGATGACCGTCCGCGCTACGCTTCCTTCCTGGCAACCACCAATGATGAGCATCCGCTCTGCGACCCTACGGGTAGCCGCCGATTCGTCTGTCTGCACATTCCGGCAGGTGAATATATCGACAACGGTTCACCCATCATTTATGACCAGCTCTATGCACAAGTTATGTATGAGCTTTGCCATAAGAAGACCCCTTACTGGTTTACCAATGCCGAGGTGGACCGCATCCAGAAGTGCAATCTTCCTTTCTTCAAGGTAGATGATTTTGAATCGATGCTGAAGAGCTGCTTCCGTGTTCCTGAAGATAATGAAACGGGCGAATGGCTCATCTGTTCGGATGTTTTCGAGGTTCTGCACGAAAGATTTCCGATGCTGATCAGCAATCTGAGTACCAAGATTCGCATCGGCCAGTCGCTCAAACTCCTGGGTTGCAAGATGAAGCATACCAAGAAGGGTCAGGCCTATCTGCTTGTAAGAATCTGAAAGTATAGCTAAGCGGCAGATGGGTGAAGAGTGGTGAAGAGTGGGTGAAGAGTGAGAAACAACTCTTCACCCCTCGAATCCCCTCTGTTTATTGGCATTTCCGAGGGGTAGGTGAAGAGTGAAGAGTTTTTCGCAGTTCCTCTCTTAAAATTCTTTCTCAGGCTTTTCCGATAGCTGTCTGACTAGAACAGCCCACTGTTCTCATAGCGGCTAGTTGGCTGTCTGTGGTTTGCCAGTTGGCTATTTGCCGATAACAGCCTCTCAATCTTTCGAAGAAAAAATTATTTATCCAACTTAAAAAATAAAGAACATGAACAATATTTCAATTCATTCCATTGATACGGTATGTCTCAAGGAGGCGTGCCCGGTACATCATCTTTGTGCTCGTTTTGAGCGTTATCAGAAGTTGCGTAAGTCGGAGAAGGTATTCAGTATTCTGAACCCGGACCATATAGCCTGCAACGAGCAGGGCTGCGCCTATCGGCTTCAGAAGAAGATCATACGCATGGCACGCGGATTCCGCCGCATGTTCGGTACGATACCTTCAGCCAATACGCCTCATTTCTGGCACTTTTCGCCCTATATCAGCGAAAGCACCTATTGCAAGGCGAAGCGCGGCGCCATCCTCATCGCACCCGATATGCAGCAGAAATTACTGCGTCTCTTCGAGCAGAATGGCGCCGATATCAGCATCGGTTTTGATGAATATGTAGAGCAGGAGGGCTATGAAGAAGTAGATACCGCAAACTGTAAAAAAATATAATTTTTGCCATCTTTTAGCGGTAATGAAACAGATTTTTATTATTTTTGTTTCCTGAATTTTACAACTAAACAATAAGAAATAGATTATGCGTGTTATTATCGAAAAAGATTATGAGAAGCTGTCAAAGTGGGCAGCTGATCATGTAGTTGAAACAATTAACAGATTTCAACCAACAGCTGAACGTCCTTTTGTTCTGGGTTTGCCAACCGGTTCTTCACCTCAGGGCATGTATGCCAATCTGGTAAAGGCGGTAAAAGAAGGCAAGGTTTCGTTCAAGCATGTCATCACCTTCAATATGGATGAATATGTAGGTTTGCCGGAATCTCATCCTGAGAGCTATCACTCTTTCATGGCTGCCAATCTCTTCAATCATATCGACTGCCCTAAGGAGAATATTCATATCCTGAACGGTAATGCCGAGAATCTGGAAGAGGAGTGCCGTCATTATGAGCAGATGATAGAAGAAGCGGGTGGCATCGACCTCTTTATCGGTGGTATCGGTCCTGATGGCCATATCGCTTTCAACGAGCCATTCTCTTCTCTAACCTCCCGCACACGAGTAAAGACGCTCACTACAGATACAAAGATTGCCAACTCCCGTTTCTTCGATAATGATCCTGAGAAGGTACCTAGTCTGGCTCTGACCGTAGGTGTGGGTACCGTGATGGCTGCCCGAGAGGTAATGATTCTCTGCAACGGTCATAACAAGGCCCGCGCCCTGCAGGCTGCCATCGAAGGTCCTGTTACCCAGGCTTGGACCATCAGCGCTCTGCAGCAGCACCAGCATGGCATCATCGTTTGTGATGAGATTGCCTGCGATGAACTGAAGGTGGGTACTTACCGCTACTTCAAGGATATCGAAAAGGATAATCTCTAGCATATAGCTAGGGACGATTTCGTGGAAAATAAAAATAGCGGCATTTCTCTATCTCAGGGAAATGCCGCTTTTAACATGAAAATATGAAGTATATCCCTTGACCCATAGAAACTCCTCGAAGTCCATGGAGTGCATGGTATAGTCTTCTTTATATCCCACGCTGTTGGATTCTATCTCCCGATAGTTGATGCCCATGAGGGAGCCAGAGCAAATCACATCATATCTTTCATCAATCTTGAACGCCTTTAGGGAGGTGGCGCAAGCCGGACAGTCTTGCTCTCATCGAAGAAAATGAGCGTGTTGCCTTGTTCTAGTTTGATGAAAGGGTCGATGAAGGTTAATGCTCTTGTAATGGAGTCTACATCATATCCTTCGTCGAAGATTGCCTTGTATTTTTGTTGTAGCACAAAGTTTATGGCAACTACATTTTTATAGTTGCTATTAGCAAATTGCATGATGGAGGCAGTCTTTCCTATTTGTCGTGCTCCCTTGATGATAAGAGGCATTCTGTTTTCATTTTCTCTCCATTTTTTGAGAAATTGATCTGTTTTTCTACGTAATAACTTCATAATCAGTTCGTTTTGGTTGCAAAGGTACAACTTTTTTACAAAATTTCAAGGAAATCTGATGAAAAGATCACAAAATTCCAAGGTATTTGTTGCTCTTTATCACATTTTTCCTAAAATGGCTTTTGCTAATGAGATTTTTTAATTATCTTTGCAACCTGTATACATTTCCGTTTGGGATTACGCTTGATAAACAAAACTAATTTAGAGCATGAAACATAGATGGATATATCTCGTTCTGCTTTTGGTTGCCATTGTTTCTTGTATGGGTAATAAGAGATATGACAATTTGATGCAGCGAGCAGACAGCATTATGGATAGTAACGATGACTCGGCGAAAGTTGCCATCGAGTTATTGAACAAGGTGAAGCCCCAGTTGGATGACTTTACCAAAGGGCAGCGTATGCGTTATGAACTGCTCTATCATAAAGCTATGAACAAGGCTTGCATCACGTTCACATCTGATAGCGTAATGAAGGAGGTCGTGGATTATTATGACCATCATGGTTCGGCTAATGAGCGGATGCTAGCCAACTATGTGTTGGGCTGCGTGTATAGAGACATGCATGAGGCACCGATGGCATTGGAATATTATGATAAAGCTACAGAGCAAGCCGATACAACAGCCGCAGATTGCGACTATGGCACGCTTTACAGGGTATATAGCCAGATGGGATTTCTCTTTAGTAAGCAATATTTACCTTATCAATTGCTGGATGCGTTTGGTAAGGCAGAGAAGTATGCCTATTTGGCAAAGGACACTTTAAATGCAATAATTAATTATCAAAATAGAATAGATGCTTATTCCTATTTAGGGAATAAAGATTCTGTTATAACAATAAACTTGCATGCCGCACATATGTTCAAGCAAATAGGAAACAATTATGCAGCAGTAATAGCTTTGGGCTGTAATTACAATTATTATATAGAAAAACAAGATACACTTAATGCCCAAAAAGTTTTTAAGGCATACTTCTCTACAGGATATGAGGGAAACTCGGAATATGAGGATTCTAAAGCTTATGTTTTGTGCCAAAAAGGGGCCTATTATATGTTAACAGCTCAGTTGGATTCTGCCTATAATTATCTACAGCAGAGCCTAAGACTATGCAAGTCATATAGTATAAAAGCAGCTGCAACTAAAGCTTTAGCTCGATATTATGCAAAGATTAATCAACCAGCATTGGCAATGAAGTATGCTATGCAAAGTTCTGAGTATAATGATTCAGACTTGATTGAAACAAGAAAAACGCAATTACAGCAAGTGCAAGCTATGTATGATTATGGTAGAAATCAAGAAATAGCAAGAATAGCTGAGCAGAAAGCAAAGCGAAGTACACAAATGAACTATATGATAGTTTCTGCTTGTGTCGTATTGTTCTTGTTCCTTTCTTATATTTATAGAAAGCAGTTAGCTCTTAAGAAAAAGAGAATAGCAGCTTCAAAGCTAGTGTATGAGGACTGCTTGCTTAAACTTAAAAGGTTACAGGAAGAAAAAACTCAACTTGTAGCAGAAAAAGACAAAAAGCTAGCTCAAATTATAACAGAGAAAGAAAATGCAATCAGTAAATTAGAGTCTGAGATACATGATATACAAAACAAATACTCATTATCTTCGATTTCAGATGCTGATTTAGTTTTAAAGAATTCTTCCATTTACAAAAAAATCCAATGTATAGAAGCGCATCCTTTGGAAGAAATGCATGAGGAGGATTGGACGGAATTGGCTGATACGGTAGAGGAAGTAATTCCTGACTTTATTCCTATGTTGAAGAACCGAGTCAGCGATAGAGATTATCGAATCTGCTTACTGATTAGATTAGGTTTCTCTATATCCTTAATGGCAATTTTGTTAAATCTATCTGATGCAACAATCTCAAAAAGTAGGAAAACAATGTTGAAAAAACTATGTGGAAAGATAGGAAAACCTAAGGATTTTGATGAGTATGTTCTACATATCCAATAATTTCTAGCATAGTAAAATTTTTGTAAAATACTCTGTAAACACTTCATTTAGAGAGTCTTGTATGAGTGGTAAAAAATAGGTAAAATTTAAATTGATAATTTTCTTGCGTAGTTTGCTGCATTTTTATACTTTTGTAGTAGAATAAAAAACAAGCAAAAGCTAAAATTAATGAGATTATGAAGAAATTATTAACAAACCTAATTATTTTTTGGGGGGCATTACTTTTGTGTCCTATCCATTCTAGAGCCGAGTCTTATACATTATTGTATAGCTTGGATAGACCAACTCACGGAACTCTCAAAGGTAGCCGAGCACCTAAACGACCTTTGGTTGTTGATTTGGTGGGTCACATGTTGACCTTACCGATCCAAGTAATAGGTAATACGCTCACACTCAAAAGCGAGGAAGGGGAAGTCTATACCTATAATATTATAGATAAGAATCTTCTAATTCCGCAAGAGTTGAGTGGAATATTTACTATTACCATTTCTGATGGAAATAGTATGTATCAAGGAAAAATAGAGTTACCATAAGATAAACAAAAATGGAGTTATGAAACGACTTGTTATATTGTTGCTGGCAATTTTCGCATTGAATAGTTACGCTCAAGAATATGTAACTTTGGAGCAAGAATGTATTTGTGATTTAACGACGTCATATATAAAACCTTCTGATGGGGCGAAAAGAAGCCGTTTGTCTACTAAGAGAGGTGGTTACATAAATGTAGCCTATCCTGATGATATGCCAGATTCCTTAATGGTTGCTATTGATATGGCTAAAGACGTATGGAATAGCTTTCTTCCAAGCGGAGTTACTGTTAATATACAGTTTCTTTATACTGATTTAGGAAATTCAGATATACGTACAGAGGCGCAACATCATTTGATGGAAGATGGTTTCTATTATCCGACAGCTCTTTTTAAGGCACTTACTCATACTGACGATTCTTCGTTAGATGCCAAAATAAAGATAAATAATAAAACCGTCTGGAATGTAGGTTTGTCGAAATCCACAACTCCAGTTAAAAACTTATCTTACTCTTTGCTGAGGGAAATAGCTAGAGTTTTAGGTTTTGGTTCATTTATAAAATATAATGCTAAAAGAGATACCTTTGGCTTTTATATCAAAAATGAAAAGACAAAATTTGAGTCTTGTCTGTTTTCTGAAGATGATATTTATTTAAAAGATATTTTTGAAACAGAGAGAACTAAGTTGAGAAATTTTGTAAAACAGGCTAATGGGTATGTGTATTTTGGACGAAAGGAAGAATCTAGGAAAATATATGCTCCTAGTACTTTTGAAGAAAGCAAATCGCTCAATAGAGTGTTGGCAGATGGAACTTTGATGTCTTCTAAAGAACAACCAACTGTAGATTTGGTAATAGATAGTTTAACAACGAATATCTTAAGAGAAATTGGTTGGAAATCAAGAACAAAAACAGTTAAAATAATAGGGGAAGATATAGAAGACTCAGGAATTACATCAGCATATAAGAAGCATATATTTCATGTAACCCCAAGCGAAGGCATTGAAAAACCTATGTGGGAATGCTGTCTGCCTTTAAAGGATGGAGGTGTTGAAAGATTAACATCTTCTAATCTAACTTTTGTGTTGCCATCGATAACAGATGATAAGTATGTCCATACGATAGAAGGAGATATAAATGCAACCATCACGTTCAAGGGGATTGTCGGAAATGATAGTGTTTATGACTCTTACAATTTGACTTTAGAATTGAAACCGTCAATATTGAAAGTTAATAAGGTAAATATTATACCAACAGATGACCCATATCTTTTTGATATTGATGTTGATGTCTATTATGAGGGAAGTCATTATCTAGATGCTTATGTGGAAGAGGAATATAGCCCTATTGAATGTGCCTATTTTTCTGATACTCCATATTATACAAGATTGCATCTTAAGAATGTAGATTCTTATGGGAATGCGGCTTTATATATAAAAGTAAAAAACCGATATGGAGAGGAGAATTATTCTATAGATGATTTGTTTGAGAATGAACTAAATATTGAAGAGGATAATAGTAAGTTAAAACAGGTCAAGAATGAAGTCTCGACAATAAATATAGGTAATCAAAAGGTCATAATATTAAAAGTTTGTGACAAGGGTAAAACTATAATTAGAAAGATCTTAGCAAGATGAACAAAATTTTATTATTAGTAATAGTAGCTCTATTTAGTTTTGTGGATATTAATTCACAGAATATAGTTATAGCTACGCAGAAAGAAAGTTCTGTGCCAATAATAGATGATATACCTATTATTAAAGCTGACACTTTTTATTGTTGTCAGTTGAAAAGCAAAGAGTTTGCTCGATGGAGTGTTTTAATAGAAGAAATAATATGGGATGCTAAAGGTCGCAGAGTAGAAAAGAAAATTTGTGCCTCTTCTCAGAAATTAGAGAAACAATTTGTACTATCAACAAGTATTTTTGACAAGGATTGGTTTAAGATGGCAAGAACATATGACATTGGGCTTGCGCGTTATTTTAAAGGATATATAGTCAGTGAAGAAAATGGTCAAACAGATACGTTGGGAGTATATGTTAATGCTTTGCCTCCTAGACCATTGCTTACAGATGTCACTTATAATTACCCATACTTTGATTATGTAAATAAGGACATTTATGAGAGTTATTATGATGGTATAATTCGTTGTGAAAATTGTAATACTATTTTCATGGTTCAAACGGGTTTGCTGTGGGTAGGAGGTGATAATTTTGAGGAAGTTTCAGGATGGGCTATCAAACCTTGCAAAGTGGACTCTATAGGAAAAGATGTGTATCATTTCACGGAAGATATAGGTACATATTGGGATGTAGGAATTTGCTATATGGCCTATAATAAGTATGGTTACTCACAAAAAAGTGATACAATTTTTGCTAAAAATTATATGCCTGTAGACATTGTTAAAATCTTAGAAAATGCTTATTACACAGGAATCAACGGACCAAGGCAAGCTGTTAAACAGCTTAATTTATCTGGGCATATTCTGCAAAGCACATCAGCTTGGAAACAGGTTCAGTTGTTTGATTTGAGTGGTAAACGTTGTTATTGTTCAACAGATTATCAACCTTCAACAATATTTCCTGCTTCTTTGAATGGTTTTTATATTATACAAGTTTTATATTCAGACAATAAGAAAATAATAAAAAAAATTAAATTATGAGAAAGATATTGATGTTAGCTATGCTATTTTCCTTATCGCCAATGATGGCGCAAGAGGAAATAGAAGATTTGTCTTATTCTTCCGAAAGTGTAATAGACAAAAATATAGGATTGCCTATTGTGCGTTCAATATATGGTGGTACCAAAATTATTCCTGAGTTTGAGGGAAATTGGCCTTATGAAATGAAAGGTGCTTTTAAGTTAGCTTGTGAAATTTGGGAGGAAGCTTTGCCTACTACTTTTCCGATACGAATCAAAGCCGTTTGGGATGAGAATACATCTAAGTATGCCAATCAGTCAATCTTTTCAAATGTGAGATTTAAAGTAAAGAACTGTTCAAGAGAGGCTGTTGACTATCATGTTCTAACTCCTCGTTCTCCTTGGACACAAATGAAAGCTGTATTATGGCTTGAGTTGGCTTATAAATTAGCTGGGTTATTTAATGAGAGAGTTACGCCCAATATGTTTATGGAGCCAGAAATAACAATAACCTACTACAATTATAATCATAATTTGGAGAATCTTTGTTCTTGTTCTTTGGATGGAACTGTAGACCAAGAACATTATGATTTTGTAACTATGGCATTAAGAGATATAGCAAAATCTTTTGGTTTAGTTTGGAGTAGCAAGAAAATTCGAGTACCTGAAAAACTGAATATCCCTGCTAGTCCAACTCCATTTGAAACGCATGTTTTGATGTCCCTAGGTGCGAATCCTACAGTGGCTTATAAAAAAGCCACGATGGGCAATCCTGTATTAGTCAACACAGAAGAAGGCTATAATATTTCCTTGTATGCACCCTCTGTTTGGGATGAGGAACGTTCTTTGAATTATTTTATCCCGACATCTTCGAAAAAAATATCAGAATTGCTTTCATATCAATTTGGGAAAGGAACAGTTGTGAGAGATATTGCTAGTGATGATACATACAGAATGTTTAGTTGTCTTTTAAATTGGACAGGACTAGTTGCTGTAGGTATTGGTAACGAAGGAAATTCTTGTGGTGAGAAAGTTTCAAGTACAAATAATATATTACCATTTAAGGGGGCATTCTCTCTTAATCATACAGCAAAGGCAATGTCAATAAATTCATATTCTAAAACTGATGGGCTTTTGGATGAAGATAGTTTGAGGAATTATGTAGACCAATTTATTCCCAAAAGTAATAGGTCTTTTATTGGATTTGAAGTCTTTTTTTTAAAAAATGATGGTACTTGGGATAACGTATACTATGAGCCTGGTCTAGAAAGTTTTGATGAAATTAATGTGAATGAGTTTCAACCTCATTATGACATTGATAGTTATGCACGCTCCTGTGATGGTTATCTTAGATGTAGGGTCGTACGATATGCTAATGGAGCGCATAAAGTAGAGGGTACTGCATATTATTTTCTTTTAGATTATCTACCACAAAGAGTTGAGTTAGCAAGGTCTGCGACAATAAAGCAAAAGGATGAAGACGAATATTTACGAGAAGTTAAAGTGGGGTTAAATAATCTTGAAGGTGTAACGAAAGTTGTTGTCTCTCAATTAGATGAAGATAATGAAATGCCCTATTTGTATGAGGTGAAGGATTTTAAAAAAGGTTATTTTATAGCAACAGTAGATAAGGATTTTTCTACAACTTTTACTATTACTGCATATAACAAGAATGGTTCAACCACGAGTTATCCTTATACATTAGCTCCTTTGGATCCTTCTCCAATTAATGTGGAATTTAGATATAACAGCAAAGAGATAAGTATTATCGCATCGAACAGAAGAAACTCTGGTAATAACTTGATTGCAAACATGAATATTACTCCACTATTACCTGTTGGAGGAGTGATAGGCAAGCAAGCTTTGACTATTGGTAATAAAGTGGAAGTTTCTTCTTTGCCTAAAGGAAGTTATGTTTTGAATGTATACGATATATATAATAAAAAACATACATTTAAATTTATAAAATAAAAAGAGCAGTATATAAAAATAGTCTGTAGAAGTTTACCCAAAAATATGTAACTTCTACAGACGTTTTTCCTTTTTATTCGTCATCACCCTTATTATCAGCTACGATTTGCGGACCGCGAACCTTGTCTTTGAGACCCAGACCCTTCTTGATTTCTATATTTACTCCATCGCTCAAACCGGTAGTTACCTGTTTGCGCTCATAAGTCTTCTTCTCGCCGCTACCTTTTATGATATATACAAAGGTAGAATCGCCGCTAAACTCGATGGCACTCTCCGGAACGGTGAGTACATGGGTAGCCTTTGCCAGTACAATCTCGGCATTGGCGCTGTAACCAGAACGAATCTTGCCGCCCTTGGTAGAACGGATGGCTGCCTTTACCTCAAACTGGTTGGCACCATTGTTTTCTACAGCCTTAGGAGAGATATATTCCAGGTTTGCCTCGAAGTTGAGGTTCTGCAAGGCTCCGATGGTAATCTTCATCGGCATTCCTGTAACGAGACTTCCCACTTCGGTTTCATCGATATTGCCACGGAAGATGAGGTCGTTCATGTTGGCCACACTGGCGATGGTAGTACCATCGTTGAAAGTGTTGGCAAGAATCACCGAGTTACCCACCTTGACCGGAATATCGAGGATAATGCCCGAGATGGTAGAACGGATGAGGGTGGATGAAGCGCTGGCATTGCTCTTGCTTACACCATCGCGCACCACTTGGAGAGCATCTTCGGCAGCGGTAACCTCCTCGCGTGCCTGTTTCATCGCCTGCTTTACCTTATCAAACTCATCGGCGCTGACCAGCTGTTTTTTGAAGAGCTGTTCCTCGCGACCATAATCCACCTGTGCCTGTTTCAGGTTGATTTCTGCAAGGCGCACGCGTGCCTGAGCCGAACTGAGCTGTCCCATATCCGGAATCACCTTTACCTTGGCGATAACCTCGCCCGCCTGAACATAATCACCCGCTTCTTTGCAAATCTCGGTGATGATACCGCTAATCTGAGGCTTTACGCTCACCTCGTTGCGAGGCTCAATTTTGCCCGTGATGACGGTAGTTTTCAAAACATCAGCCATCTTAGGAGTAAACTCAGTATACTCCACAGGCTTAGGCTGCGATTTCTCATAAAGGAACACGAAGGTTCCGATGAAGATCAAGGCGACAATCGCCGCAACAATCAACTTTGAATACTTTTTCATATCTTTTATATCTTATTTTTCTTTTATTCGTCTCTCATTGCATCTACCGGCTTGATGCTCATTGCTCGCCATGCAGGGGCGAGTCCGGCTAGGCCGCCGAGAATGCAGATGAGGATGGCTGAAGAGATGGCCGTCCAGAAATCTACCTGGAAGTGGGCGGTAAGAATGCCATCCGTGGTACTTCCTACTTCCAGCATCTGCAGGATGGCAACACCGAAGAGAATGCCGCTCATGCCGGCTACCAGGGTGAGGAGAATACTCTCGGAGATGATTTGCGAGAGAATCATCTTAGGCGTGGCTCCGATGGCTCGGCGGATGCCTATCTCGGTGGTTCGCTCCTTTACCGTTACCATCATGATGTTGGAAACTCCGATGGCGCCGGCGAGAAGGGTACCGATGCCTACCAGCCAGATGAGGAAGTTGACACCCTTGAACAGGTTGTCGAGCATCTGGAAGAGAACTTCGGTATTGAACACCATAATGCCCTTTTCGTCCGTAGGGTCTATGCTGTGGGCTCTTGCCACGGTTTCTCTCATCCGTTGGGCAATGCTGCTCATCACTACGCCCGGTTTGCCGGTGGTGGCGATGATGTCTACCGCCTTACCCCGGTTATAAGCGCTGCGCAAAACCGATTGGGGCAGGGTGATGGTTTCATCGGCACGACCGCCGAAGTTCACGCCGTTGCCCGAGCGGTAATCTACGCCTATCACCATATAATAGGTAGAGTCAACTCTTACGCTCTTGCCGCACGGATCACCGCCGCCAGGAAAGAGATTCTTGTAAATCTGTTTACCGATGACGCAAACCTTGCGCTGCTGGCGCACATCCATCTCGTTGATGTATCTGCCGTAAAACATCTGTGGCGCAGAAACCTGTGCGTAATCGGGATTCACGCCCTGTGTGCTGCCGCTGAATTTTTTGTCGCCAAACACCACCGACTTGTTGCCGCCGAAGAGCAGCGGGGTGATGACATCGAGTTCGGGCACCTGGTGGCGCAATCTGTCCAGGTCTTTCTCTTCCATCTGCCAGGAGCGCCCCTTGTTGAATCCCTTGTAGGGTTTGGTGGTGTTCTGCGCCCAGATGATGGCGGTGTTGGTAGCAAAGCCTGTGAAGTTGTTTTGCAGCATCTCCTTCAGTCCCTGTCCGCCACCCATCAGGGCGATGAGCATAAACACGCCCCAGAACACGCCGAAGCCCGTAAGCAGACTGCGGCTCTTGTTCCTCGTGATGGTGTCGAGAATCTCTTTATATGTATCTAAATCTAATCGCATAGCCTATTCTATATATATAATAAGGTGTAAGCAAGAATGAATTCAACATTCAACACTTAACATTCAACATTTTGCATTACTCTGCTCTCAGCGCCTCTATCGGTCGGATTCTTGCAGCCTTGATGGCTGGGATGAGTCCGGCGATGGTGCCTGCGATGACGATGGTGATGGTGGCGCCGATGCAGGTGCCTATGCCCACCGTAGGGTTCACAAACATGGCGGCTTTAAACAGTCCGGTATCTACGGTGGTGTGGCCGATGGTTGCATCCATGATTTCGTTTGCCGCCACGCCGCAGACCATTCCGATGTAGCCGAAGAACGAGGTGATGATGATACTCTCGGTGATGATGAGCTTCAGTATCGACCAAGGTTTGGCTCCGATGGCTTTTCTTACACCAAACTCTCGGGTTCGCTCCTTCACGGTGATGAGCATGATGTTGCTTACGCCCACGATGCCGCTCAGCAGGGTGAACAGACCTACTATCCAGAGTGCCGTCTGCATGATGGCGATTCCCTGGTTCATCTGGATATTGTCCATGTATCGGTTCCAGAGCCAGATGGTTCGCTCGTCATCAGGTGCTGCCTGATGGTTGTTGTTGATGCTGGCGCGGTAGTTCTTTTCAAACTGCTTATTGTCCTCCCTAGTCTTCAGGTTCTTGATGGTAAACTCCAGACTTCCCGCATCATCGCCCTTGGCGTAGATGGTCTTTATGGTGGAGTAGGCGATGAAGGCTTCGGTATTATTGCGCGATTCATCATCCTTGTAGATTCCCACCACCTGGAAGTTGAGGTTGCTGATTTTTACGTTCTTGCCCACCAGCGAACGGTAGTCTTTGCAGAGTTCCTTGGCCTGGCTTCGGCTCAGCACCACATTCTTTCGCTGCTCCTTCATATCGATTTCGTTGATGAATCGTCCGGCAATCAGCTCCGTCTTGTCGATTTTGGGATGCGTAGGAGCCACACCCACCAATGACTGGCTTGCCACATAATTATCACCATAGTTGATGTTCACGTTATACTGTTCCAGTCTTCCGCCCACATCATCTACGTATTGACCATAGGTCTTGTTGCTGATGAGGATATCCTTGTCGTTGAGCGTGATGCTTCTGCCTTCCTTCAGTCCCTTGTAAGCCTTGGAGGTTTCGCCCGGGAATACTCGCATGGAGTTGGCAAGGAATCGGGTGCTTTGCTGCAACTGGGCATTAATCAGTCCGTTGCCGGCGCCCAGCAGGAATATCAGCATGAAGATACCCCAGGCAACGGCAAATCCCGTGAGCGAAGTGCGGAGCTTGTTGCGCTTCGACGTGCTCCATATTTCTTTGATTAATTCTCTCATTATTTTTAGTTAATAATTAATAGTTGATAGTTTATAGAGGGCTGGCGCCATCAGCAGTTCTGCCCTATTAACTATAAACTTTAAACTATAAACTTCTTACTTCACGTAGTCTTTTGATACGAGATGATGGTCTCTGTTGTCTTCGATGCTTCCGATGAGTCCGTCCTTGATATGGATAACCTTATCGGTCTCGTTGGCTACACCGCTTTCGTGGGTTACCACCACGATGGTCATTCCCTCCTTCTGGTGCAGTTCCTTCAGCAGGTCCATCACTTCCACGCTCGTTTTGGAGTCGAGGGCTCCGGTAGGTTCATCGGCAAGGATGATTTCGGGTTTGGTGATGAGGGCACGGGCGATGGCTACACGCTGCTTCTGTCCTCCCGACATCTCGTTAGGATAATGGTTGGCCCATTGCTTCAAGCCCAGTTTTTCTAGATATTCCATCGCCAGTTCGTGGCGCTTCTTGCGGCTCACGCCCTGGTAGAAGAGTGGAAGCTCCACGTTTTCCACCGCCGTCTTGAACGAGATGAGGTTGAACGACTGGAAGATGAAGCCAATCATCTTGTTGCGGTATTCGGCAGCACGGGTTTCCGAGAGGTCTTTGATGAGCACATCATTGAGTCGGTATTCGCCCGTATCGTAGTTGTCGAGAATACCCAATATATTTAATAAGGTGGATTTTCCTGAGCCGGAAGCACCCATGATGCTGACGAACTCGCCACGTTCGATGTCGAGGTCGATGCCCTTCAGCACATGGAGTGGCTGAGCACCCTGATAGGTCTTGTTGACGTCTTTTAGATGAATTAATGACATATTACTTTCGTTTTATGGATATCAATTTAAACCATTAGACGCTTGCAACTTTCTGAAAGTTGCAAGCGTAACTCTTTTTTTAAAACGTTATTACATACACCTTATTATATATAAGGCAAAAACAGAAGCTATAAATATATATTTGAGGATGAATAGTGTCATCATATCTTTATCTTTTTGAGATTCTTCTCCAACTCTTCCTTCACTTCATCGATGGAGATGTCGAGAAGCTGCATTTGTCGGGCGAGTTCCGGGAGTCTTTCTTTCATAAACTCCTTTTTGCGGGTCTTCTTGATCTGCTTCTTGGCTCCAGCGGAAACAAAGTAGCCCAGGCCTCGCTTGTTGTAGATAATCTCGTCGGTGGCAAGCAGGTCGTATGCCTTCACGGCTGTGTTGGCATTTACCTCCAGCAGTACGGCGTATTCCCTGACGCTCGGTATTCGTTCGTCTTCCTTGTACTTGCCCGCCAGAATCTCATCGCTCAATCGCTCGGCTATCTGTACGTATATTGCTTTATCATTACTGAAAATCATAATCTTCAAATTTTAATTCTTAGATGTTAATCCACTTGTTGCAGATAACCTGCATGCGGGTGAAGAGCTTGTAGGATGCCCAATAGTTGAAGGCAGCCAAAGCAAGGAATACTGCAGACGAGGTGAATACAGCACAATATTGAGCAGAAGAACCCTCTTCGATGTGCAAGGTTCCTACGAAATCAAGCCATCCGGCTTCACCCAGTTCGTTGATAATATAACCCAAAATCAGACAAAGTGCCAATCCCGTACATGCTGTCAGAAGCACAGGAAACTTACGGTAGAAGGCTCCTCCCAGGGTTGCGAAGGAATGGGCAAATATCAGGAAGGAGTAGCCTGCCAGAATTGTTTGCCAAGAGTTGTCTATTGGTGAAAGGGCAAAAATGGTGTGGCTGAGTACTGGCCATGTAAGGCTGATATGGAAGCCTGGAGTGATGAAAAAGCTAAAGATGAGCTGGATAATATCTGAAATGACCAAGGCTCCTAGCAAAGTCACAAGACCACCAACGGTAACAACCAGGAATCGAGCCGCATATTTTTCCAGGTTAGTGGCAGGAAGCATCAGGAAACTTTCGCGCTGTAACTTGGTCTTCATGTTTCTGAAGATGCAAGATGCCAATACGTAAATGACCATAAAAGAAATGAATCCAAAGAACATATATGCGGATTTCTTATAACTGTCGGTCATGGCATCTAGTTCATGGGATGCTGCAATAAAGCCACTAATTTTGTAAAGCCGGATGATGTTTGTGATTGAAAAACAGATGGCGAGTCCTATAATAACTCCCAAATTATGGGTCCAGTTGTTTAATACATCCCAACGGATAACCATTCCTAATCTATTTAAATCGAGATTCTTTTTCATAATCGTCTAATTTTTAATCGTTTAATTTTCCATTAATTACTGCATTGAAGAGCAGTTCCAGGTTCATCTGTGTTTCCTGCTCACCCTCCTGTCGCTTGCAGATGGCGGCATTGCCCTGCAGGGTTGGCTCGGCGTAGAGCACGGTGTCGTCCATCTCCTGTGGGTTGCGGTACTCGAAGGTGTATTTCTCGCAGATGTCTGAAACCGAAGCGTCGAGCAGAAGCTGGCTCTGGTTCATGATGATGATGTGGTCGAGCAACGACTCTACATCGTGCACCTGATGAGTAGAGATGATGAGGGTGCGGTCTTCCGTCATATTATTGGCGATGACCTTACGGAACTGGCTCTTCGATGGGATGTCGAGACCATTGGTTGGCTCGTCCATCAGAAGAAAGCGGGTACCCGTGGCGAGTGCGAAACTCATAAATACCTTCTTCTTCTGTCCCATCGAGAGTTCGTTCAACTTGAGAGAGAGTGGTAAATCAAAATCCTTGAGGCAACGGTCCAGCACTTCCTGCGAGAAGTTAGGATAGAACCCCTGGTTCATCTTCACGTAGGTGGCGAGGGAAACGTTGGGCAGTTCAAACTCTTCGGGCACCATGAATATGTCCTTCAGCATCTCGGCTTTGCGATCTTGTGCCGAAATGCCATCCATGAGAATGGTACCTTGTTGCTGGCGGAGCAATCCGCTGATGAGGTAGAGCAGGGTGCTCTTGCCTGTACCGTTCTTGCCAAGCAAGCCATAAATGTTGTTCTCCTTGAGTTCCAAAGAGAAATCTCTAAATACAAGGTGCTTGCTACCTGGGTATCTGAAATCAATGTCTTTAATCTGTATCATAATCTTTAATGTTTTAGTGTACTACTTCAATAGAACACTGCAAAGGTATGCTTTTCTGCGATAAGTTCCAAACTTTTGGGCAATTATTTTTATACTTTAACGTATTGTTAACAATTCCACCTTATTATATTATAAGAAGAGTATGATCTGGATGAATGTCTTGTAATATAGAGCATTATAAAAAAGTAAAGGCATCAGAAAGCAAAAACTTCCCGGTGCCTTGATGCTTTTTATTAAGTCGTTTAGATATATTTCATGAGAATATCCCAAACTGCAATGATGTGGCAGATACTACCAGCTAAAACGAAGAAATGGAACACGGAATGCATGTATTTCTTCTTGTTGATACTGTAGAATACGGCGCCCGTAATGTAGCAGACGCCTTCGGCAATAATCCACCAGACTGTGGCGGTGGATACGGAGTCTATCAAAGGTTTAAAGGCAACCAGTACCGACAATCCCATGCCTACAAAGCAGATGGTCTCCAGGTTGCTGTGATCCTTGAGTCTGGCAAAACTCATGATGGTTCCGGCAATGGCGCAAGCCCAGATAAAGATAAAGAGGCTCCATCCCCAATATCCCTGGTCTCGCATCGCAATGAGCGTGATTGGCGAGTAAGAACCGGCAATATGCCAGTAGATGGCTGCATGGTCCCATTTGCGCAGTCGCTCCTTCCATTTGCTCCAGGCAGAAACGGCATGGTAAACCGTTGAGGCGATGTAAGACATCAGCATACCGAACAGATAGAGGATAACTCCCGCCGTAGCCCATCCGTTATGCATCGTAAAGCACCAATATAAGAAGATGGCTCCCACGACAAAGCCCATCAGGATACCTCCTGCATGCGACCATGAGTTCCAAAGTTCTTCTTTATGACTGAAATGTATCTTTAGTTTCATATCTCTATATATCTTTTCGTTACACATTCTGCTGATTTTGAAAAATAGGGCATTCAAGCCACTATACCTAAATCGTTATCAGCTATAACATTGCAAAGATACTAAGAATTTCTTAAAGTGGACTATCTTTTAGGAATTCTTTCGATTTCTAAAGTGTTTTCTTTGCTTTATTTGCTGATTGTTTGTCCTTTTCTGCTTTCTTCGAAAAATAAATCAAAAAAGTATTGGAGTGTATTGGATTTTTTTATAATTTTGCGATGTGAAAATGAGAAATCATCTCTCACAAAATAGAAACTATAAACGCAACTAATAATTTGGAAAGGTAATATGAAGTTAAAATCAATTGCACTTATATTGATGACTGTCGCACTTCCGGCGATGGCAGAAAAAGTATCTGTAAATACAAAGGGTATGTCGCTCATTCTCGATGTTGAGAATGGAAAGCCTGCCCAGTATCTCTATTTCGGTACTAAGTTGAATCCTAACGATTTGCAGAATCTGAAGGTCGCTACTGATGGCCGTATGGATGCTTATCCGGCTTACGGACTGAATACTCCAGCTGAAGCAGCGCTTGCCATGCGTCATAGTGATGGCAATCTTTCAACTGCACTCGTGGCTACGGGCTGTGATGTGAAGAACGAAGGAAATGCTTCTGTTACGACCGTTCATCTGAAAGATCCTGTATATAATATAAAGGTAGATTTGAAGTATCGTGCATACAATGATGTTGATATGATTGAGGCGTGGACCGAGATTCTGAATGGTGAAAAGGGTACTGTTACCCTGACTACCTTCGCATCGGCTATGCTTCCTATCCGTCGTGGAGATGTCTGGATGAGTCATCTTTCCGGTACTTGGGCTGCTGAGGGACAGTTGAGTCATGAAAAACTGCAGCCAGGAGAATTTGTAATCCGAAACAATGATGGTACCCGCAATTCGCATACCGATCATGCAGAAGTCATGTTCTCGCTCGATGGTAAAGGACAGGAAAATGCGGGTAATGTTATTGGTGCAGCCTTGGTTTATAGCGGTAACTATAAGCTGAAGACGGTTACCGATGATACCGAATATCATTATTTCTTTGCCGGTATTAACGAACAGAACTCTGAATATCATCTTAAAAAAGGTGAGACTTTCAAAACTCCTGCACTCGCTTTGACTTATTCAACGCAGGGCTTGAGCGGTGCAAGTAGAAACTTCCATAAATGGGGACGCAAATATATCTTGGCACATGGAGATAAGGAGCGTGATATCTTGCTCAACTCTTGGGAAGGTGTTTATTTCGACATCAACCAGAAGGGAATGGATCAGATGATGGCTGATATCCATAGTATGGGTGGTGAACTCTTCGTAATGGATGATGGATGGTTCGGAACCAAATATCCTCGTGTTACTGATAACTGTGCACTCGGCGACTGGGTGGTTGATACCAAGAAACTTCCTAATGGCATTGAAGGCTTGCTGAACGAAGCCAGGAAAAACCAGGTAAAGTTTGGTATCTGGATCGAACCGGAAATGACCAATACTACCAGTATGCTCTATGAAAAGCATCCTGATTGGGTAATCAAGGCCCCTAAGCGAGATGCCGTTTTGGGCCGTGGCGGTACCCAGCTGGTGCTTGATCTCTCAAATCCAAAAGTACAAGACTTTGTTTTCGGTGTAGTAGACAATTTACTTACTAAATATCCAGATATAGCCTACATCAAGTGGGATGCCAATATGCCTATTATGAATCATGGCAGCCAATACTTGTCTGCAGCTGATCAGAGTCATCTCTACATTGCTTATCATCAGGGATTTGCGAAGGTTATTGACCGTATTCGTGCTAAGTATAAGGATGTGGTGATTCAATGTTGCGCAAGTGGCGGTGGCCGTGCCAATTGGGGCATGCTCCGTGGTTTTGATGAGTTTTGGGTAAGTGATAATACGGATGCCATGCAGCGTATTTATATGCAGTATGGAACCAGCTATTTCTTCCCAGCCATCGCCATGGCAAGTCATATCTCTGCTGTGCCAAACCATACCGTATTCCGCACTACTTCTTTGAAGTATCGTATTGATGTAGCTATGAGCGGACGACTTGGAATGGAAATCCAGCCAAAGAATATGACGGATGAGGAAAAGGCTCTCTGCCGAAAGGCTATCTCTGAATACAAAGAGATCCGTCCTGTTGTTCAGTTTGGCGACCTTTATCGTTTGGTTTCTCCGTACGATAATCAGGGGGTGTCTTCTATTATGTATGTTAGTGAAGCAAAAGACAAGGCTGTCTTCTATTGGTGGAAATTGGCAAACTTCTATAATGTTCATTTGCCAAGAGTTAAGATGGCTGGTCTGGATGAGAATAAGATGTATAAGGTAAAAGAACTTGATGTAATTGATAACAAGCCTCTTGATTGTGAGGGAAAATCTTACTCTGGTAAGTATCTTATGGAACATGGCTTGGAAATGCCGTATGTTCATGAGGTAGACTGGGGTAAGAAGAACGACTGGTCGTCTCGTGTTCTCTATTTGGAGGCAGAATAGTTTTCTGGTACCATTTATGTATATGCGCATGCTTGTGTGCCCACACGCAGATATGAGCGCGTGTATGTATATAATAAAGTGTTTGGTATCAAAATAAGTGCAAAATAAGATGAAAGTGTTAAAATACTGTTAATTTCAAAACTTTTTTCGGAAAATGTTTGGCGGTTTCGGAAAATGTTTGTACTTTTGCACTCGCTTTTGAGAAATACGCTTTCTCTTAGCGATTAAAGAAAGAGTTCTTTGAAAGATTTTACATAAACAGACAA